>MDSW01200473.1_pt1 | contig 246779 bp, 243 predicted proteins | sample 811171 | NCBI WGS metagenome assembly MDSW01 (sample SAMN05326641, study PRJNA326480) | marine metagenome | isolation source: seawater | place: Atlantic Ocean: North West | collected 2012 | reverse complement strand
GGATAAGGTTCGCTCAAACTTAAATCTGTTTGGCTCAACTTTATCCACAAAGAGGATAAGGTTCGCTCAAACTTAAATCTGTTTGGCTCAACTTTATATTTCAGGGGTATATAGGTCGGAGAAAAAATGGGCTGGGTTTAATTTCTTATTATCAATGAGCAAATCGGCAAGCGCTTTCACCATAGCCGGAGAGCCAGCAGAATATGCCTCCCATTCAGACATGTCATCAGGTAGAACATTATTCACAACATCTGTCACCAAACCCGTATGTCCCTCCCAATCTTCTTGGTGAGATAGCGCTGGGTAAAAGTGAAAACCTCTATATTTTTCAGCCAAGGCATGCATATAAGGCGACTCCATTAACTCATCTTCTTCACGGCAACCCAAAAAATAATGAATAATACGATGCTCTAACTGTTTAGATTCATCTAAAAAGTGAATCATCGAGCGAATATAACTGGCTCCCGAGGCACCTGCTACAAAAATCAAATTGCGTTCACTGTCTTCACGTAAAAAAGCATCACCCATGGGAAGCTGCATACGAACCTCGTCACCTTCCTTCAAAGAAAACAAATAACTAGCACCCACACCGAGCTTATCTTCTTTAACTAATAACTCTATTTCGCTTCTTTGATTAGGGGATGACGCAATAGAATAGTAAGCAACTTTTCCCGCATCAGGTATTAACACAGCCAAATATTGACCCGCCTTAAACTCAACTCGATTGGGAGCCGTCAATTTTATTTTAAGTAGAATAACCCCTTTGCTCACCGGACCAGAATAGGTCACTTGGCCTGTGTGTGTTGCGTCCATTTGAATTCTCGCTTAGTAAATTTTCAGCTTTATAATCAATCAGTGGCACTTTTTTTGATAGGCGCTTATGAAGCCTCTATCAAAACTCTTTCTTTGCCGGTTGATTAATAAGAGAGGAAATTTAACACACACACCCTTTGTTATACAGCCTGTTATTTATTTTTTATCATTAGATTGATGTGTTTTAATGTTCAATTAAACACATCTCAACATACTTAACGAGATAGCAGCATTCAGTGCTTCCTTTTAGGTATAAACCGTTGTAAACGCCTCATTTAATTCACCGGTATGATAAAAAATACCACTCCCAATCTGATCTTCCGTCCACGTCGTTACTGGCCTATCCCGTTGTGCCAAATACCCTAGCCCGCCAAAGGTCTCACACCTGTTTCCAGATGGGTCGAAGAAATAAATAGTATAGCCACGCGTCACACCATGGCGCTGCGGCGTTACATCAATTTTCACTTTATTTTTACCCATAACATCGGCCGCTTTAAGCACATCATCCCAACTATCCATAAAAAATGCGATATGGTGCAAGCCATTAATGGGTCCTCCTACAAATGCGATATCGTGCGGCGTATTTGAAACAGATAACCAAGTGGCTAGCTGTTGATTACCCTCTGGCCCTACTAAAATCTGTTCTACGAGATAAAAATCGAGCACGTCCACCATAAATTTAGTGTTTTCTTCGACTTTATTCACCCCATTTTCTAAATCAAACTCTGACATGAGCAATGCATGATCCAACCAATGAACACCGGCGCCCACCAAACCATCTGGCCAGGGCTCTGGATTTACCGTCCCAACGTCCGTTCCAACATAGTCCTTCTCAGCATACAAATACATTTCATGCCCACTGGGAATATTAAATCTCAATGCGCGCCCAACAGAGTCAAGCGCACCACGTTCAATATCATCCACATGAATCCCGTAATCTGAAATACGCTTTTTAAACCGATCCAGATCTTCATCACTTTCAACCTTATAGCCTATATGATTGATGCCTGCCTTATCGGCTTCGGTTAAAATAAGCGAATATTTATCCCATTCATCCCAGCACTTTAAGTAAACATTTCCTTGTTTATCCTCATGCACTTTTTTCATACCCACTACGTTAATGTAATGATGTAAAGATGCCTCCATATCCAGCACCCTGATATTGACATGACTAATTCTTAAAACACCCATTTCTCTCTCCTGATTATTATCATGAACTCACCGTTAGGCAACATAAGACCGCTGTCGGTTTATATGAGATCGTCACATAATCTCCTTTTGACGACACTGATTCAGATCAGATAAAGTGTTTTTAGGTTATTGAAAATAAAGGGAAAGGATAAATTGAAAAAAATGGATACAGTATCCCTTATAGCGATGAATATTGACAAACGCTGTTATTAAAACCTTTTCTGTAGTTTTCCTATAACGTGCAAAGTGATATCGGTTTCTGGAAAAATGCGGCAGGCCAACGCATAACCCGCCTTTTCTTCATCTGCCGAAACATGGGCTCGACTCATTTTTTTTGACGAAAAAGCACCCTGGTTAATTTTTACTTTGCAAACACCACAGCCGCCGCCGTGACACCCCGATGGAATACCTTTTTTCCCCATCTTAGCCATGGCGGATAAAATATGTTGCCCTTCACTGCACCCAAAAACTTCATCGGTATTTTCTATTAAGACTTTAAATGTCATCTTCTTTGCAAACTATTTTTAGACATAAAAAAATCCCACGCCTTTGTTTGATAAAGGGCGCGGGATTCTTCTTTTACACAGAAATCAATCTAAACGTTATAAACGTCCAATACGGTATCCACCATGTCGTTATGCAAGGTGATTTTTCTATAGCAAATTTTTAGACCTTCTTCTGTTTTACGCAAACGATGCTCTTGAACACCGAACGCTTCTCGCGAAGTCTTCAAGCTGTAGCAATGTGTCACCCATGAAGAGTGAACAACTATTTCGCCTGCATCATTTTCAGAGACTCTAAAATTTGTATTAATGTGGCATGTTCTGGGTAACGGAGTCGTCGCAAAAGATAACTCGGTACGGATTCTAAAAATTCTATCCTCAATTCCAGAACGATCATTATAGTAAATCAGTGAGATTTCACGCGCAGGATCATTCGTCAAATTATGTTCATCAACCCATGCAGGCATCCAATAGGTAGCATCTTCCGTATACAAATCAATCCACTCGTCCCACTGCCTATGATCTAAAGCAGCAGACTCATTAATAATGACATCTATCGCTTGGTCTTTTAATGCAACATCCATCTTACTTCTCCTCCGCTTGTGCCTTAGTCATCATTTCTGCCCATTGCCTGTGTTGCGCAATCATTAAACCTTCATCTTCTAGATTAATGCCACACTCATCAGGGTTTACGCCTACTTTTTTCGCAAAATCACTAGCACCTTCAACAACATTCTTAGCACCACGTGACATATCACTCCACTTAGCCTTTTCACCCATAAAACCTAACTGGCTGTTGTTAAAAGCCGTTAAATCATCCGGTGTCGCCATACCGGTCGCGTTAAAGAAATCTTCATATTGACGAATACGACGCTCACGTGCCTCATCACTCTCTCCAACAGGCGCAATACAATAGGTCGTTACTTCTGTTTTATTCACGGCAACTGGACGGAAGTGACGAATTTGTGTGCTCATTTGATCCATGATAAAGACATTAGGATAGAGACATGTATTTCGTAAATAACTGCCCATAAAGCTCGCTCTATTCGCACCGAACTTCTCAATCAATTCTGGCATTTTACCCCCCATATGGAGCGGTCGATCTTGTGGATTAGGCAACTCCCCGAAAAGAGTGACATGACCATTACCATAAGAGAAATAGCCCGCCGGCATTTCTGTTGTGCCACCTGCCAAATCACCCACGGCAACAGGTTTTACCTTATCAGCATCGCCTTTTAACTTGGCACGGTTAGCAATGGTCATCACATAGTTTCCGTGAATAGCTTCCAGGTGATAACCATCTACGCCATTTTCAGCTTGTAACTTCCAGTTACCATCATAGGTATAGGTTGTCGTACCGGGCAAAATCTCCAGCCCCTCTTCCGATTGATCAACCAACAAATCAATCATTTGTTTTGCATCACGTAAGTATTCTGCCAGCGTGCAGGCATTATCATCCAGCACGCCAAACACAAAGCCACGGTAGCTTTCGATGTTACCAATTTTTTTAAGACCCAAATCATCCTTACTGAAATCATCACTGTAACCGACATTTCCTTTGCTTTCACCACAATCCATTAGCGTGCCATCCGTACTAAAAGACCACATGTGGAAAGGGCATGTAAACGACCTTTTGTTACCACGAGCCGTATTAACAAGCTGTGCACCACGGTGAGTACACGCATTGATGAACCCATGGATTTCACCTTGTTTATCCCGAGTAATAATCACAGGTTGACGACCCATATAGGTCGTAAAGAAGTCACCTTTTTCTTTAATTTGACTCTCATGGCATAAGTACATCCAGTTCTTTTCAAAAATGTACTTCATTTCTAATTCAAAAAGCTCCGGATCTGTAAACACTTTTCTATCTGAGCGATAAATACCATGTTCTTTATCGTCCATCAGGTAGCTTGCAAAATCGATCTCACTCTGTTTGCCCATTTTTTATTCTCCTTATCTCACCATTTTAATTTGGTTACATCATTAATTTTTCAGCATGCTTTGCTGCATGAGTGGGCAAACTATATCAATAAAACCCTATCCAACCATGACTTACATCATTTACTTAGCAAATTCTAAAACATCAGAGTTTACTTATTTTTCATTTCAACGCCATTACCCTCGTACTGCAAGGCTATCTTCACCCATACCCATAAGCGCTACGACAACCCTTTCGAAACTCAGCACAGTATTTTCTATGTAAGCTCTTCTTAATACTCTACGGTAACAGTCAATATATCAAATTACAAATAACCAACTGGTACAGTATGTGCTTAATCCTAGCATCATATTATCCATAAAATAACTTTTGCCTCAAAAAAAACATCATCAGGCTTAACCCATTCATTATTTAGTCAACCTGTTTATAAAGAGTTAACTAAATGATGATTTAACGCTCTAAAAAATTCATGTTACTGCCTTAATACTAAACCAATAAAAGGAAAATCCTATGAGAACAGCAATCTATTACGGCCCCCCAAGATATTCGTTGTGGCGAGAAACCCGAACCCGAAATTAATGAATCTCATCAAGTTTTAGTGGAGGTTGATGCAACGTCAATTTGTGGTTCTGACTTACATGTATACCGTGGCGCTCTAGATGCCATGTTAGAACCGGGCCATTCACAAATAGGTCATGAATTAATAGCCCACGTTCGCGAAGTCGGCCGGGGCGTTGGTAAGTTTAAAGTCGGCGACCGAATTTCTATGGCTTATTCATGCTCTTGCGGTGAATGTTATATGTGCGAAGTCGGTCAAACTGCACATTGTGAAACCACCCAAAAAGCGGTGTATGGTTTCGGCGTACCCTTTGGTGACTTGAACGGCACACATACCGAAGCCCTTATTTTGCCCCACGCCGAAGGGCATGTCATAAAAGTACCTGACGCCATTGACGACGCCTCTGCGCTAACCCTGTCTTGCAACCTACCATCGGCCATTATTGCTAATAAACTAGCTGATATTCAACCCGGCGAGAACGTCGCCATTATTGGTTGCGGCCCTACAGGTTTATTAACCATGGATATTGCCTTAGGCAAATCAGCCGGACAGGTCGTTTGTATTGATCAACTCGAGTATCGCCTTGCAGTAGCCGCCAAAAAAGGTGCTACAACCATCAACTCAAGCAAAGAAAGTTGGAAAGAACAAGCTCTCTCGTTAACCGATGGTCGAGGGTTTGATAAGGTGATTGAGGTCGTTGGCTACCCTGAAACGCTTCAAATGTGTTTGGATATCATTCGCCCTGGTGGCACCATTGCGGCCATTGGTGTTTTTTGCGACCAAGAATTTAATTTAGTGTTAGCCGATGTGTTCTTGCGCGATATTAGCCTACATATGAATGGCTTTGCTAATGTGCAACCTTACATGTGGGAAGGCATTCGTTTAATGGAACGCGGTGTTATTAACCCATCTGAATATTTTTCTCACACCTATACACTCGACCATATCGATCAGGCGTTCAGCACGTTTTACGAAAAATCAGACCATGCACTTAAAATGTTTATTAAACCTTAACTAAGCACACTTAAACACACATAAAAAAGCCCCTTCAAAAGGGGCTTTTTTATAATTAACGTCTAACTTTACACTTGAGGCTCATACTTTGAATGATCAAAGTTTTTATGAGATTCAATATTTTCAGGCACTAAACCAAACGCTGTTTGCTTACTTAAGTTTTGTGCATTTAACTCATCATATTTTATGTACCATGCTTTATGCATTTTATAAAACGGTATTTCTGGCCACAAATGATGAATGAGATGATAGTTTTGGTAAACCAATAAGGGTGTCAACAACCATTCCCAACCCATACGCATGGTTGTCGCCATGTATTTATCTTCTGTTTGACTAACCGTTGCAGGGTAATGAGGCAATATAACAAATACAATCGCGATCAATAGCAAGGTAATACGAGAAGGGATAAACCACAACATAAACAACTCGTAACCAAATCCAAAATACAAAGCAGCAACAAATAGTAGCGCCAATGATGAATAATAACTAATCAACTGTACCATATGGCGTTGGATTACTTTACCCCCATGTTTTAAGAAATAGTAAATGTACCACCCATCAAAAAATGACCATCTAAACGGCACCTGCCACCAGGGAGATTCGTGCTCGAAAAGGTCGGGATCTTTTGGCCCATTAGTATAGATATGATGTTGATTGTGCACCCATCTTAAGGCCACCATAGGGGCATATGGAAATAGAAAAAACAAACCTATCGCACCGATTGTTTCATTTACAGGCTTAATACTCGAAAGGGAGTGATGTGACGCATCATGAATCACACTGAATAAGCCGTAGGTTAAAAGCCCATTAATGATAGCGCCTTGCCACATTGGAAGCACATCCGAGAGTGCATAGTACCAAACTGTACCTAAACCACCCATCACACCAATAAACAATAAAACTGTAGGCACAGCTAATGTAGGAGCTCTTCTAAGTGATTCAAAGTATTCATCACTAGCTGTTGTGTCTTGTGAACTCATAATGTCTCCAATGTAATTGTTTTATATTTATACTAGTCATTCATTAGATCAAGTCTCAAATAAAAAAATAAGTGTCATTATTTGACACCGCCATGTCATTTTGTGACAATGCTACAACCTAATCAATACGAGAAGCACTTGTGGCCCAGTCGATTATACTCCCTGTTAGCTATATACAAATAGCTATTCGGGAATTAGCTAATAAAGGCATTACTCCCGAACAAATTTTAGAGGGCACTGGCCTGAGCACTCACGCATTACAAGAAGACGACCATGTTACTCTCGATCAATTTATAACCTGTATCCTAAATACAAAAAAACTAAGCCATAACCCGGCTATTGGCCTCTTACTTGGCTCATTTTTACACCCGTCAACCCACGGACCAGTTGGCTGGGCTGCTATCAACAGCCCTACTTTATCAGACGCCATCAGTATTTTTCAGCGTTACAGTCAAATTCGTACACCCTTTATTTTGTATACCCCCCTTACCCAAGGCGAACACTATATTATTCGTCTCACGCTGACCGATAACCTTAGAGCAGCACACATAATTTTTATTGAAGCCATGCTTATGTTGTTACAACATGTTATCGAATTTATCCTGGGGCGACCGATGAGAGAGGCCAGTTTATACATGAACAGCTTCGCGCCAAGTTATGTTGACAGCTACCAACAGTATTTTCACTGCCCTATTTATTTCAATTCAGGCTACCTTGAAATTCGACTCCCCGTAGCATTAAAAAACACGCCAAACCCTAATGCAGACAAACACATGTACCAAATCGCATTAGAGCAATGCCAGGAAGCGTACCACCAGCTCCAGCGTGACATAAACCTGGGCACTGAAATTTATGATTACCTATCAGCCAACCTAAGTTACTCTCCAACACTTGAACAAACTGCCAAGCAATTTAGCCTGACACCCCGAACACTTATCCGGCGACTGAAAGATCAACAAACATCATTTCAAAAAATAAAAGATGATGTCTACGCATTTCAGGCCAGCAGTTATTTACGCAGAAGTGCCATTACAATAGACACCTTATCGGTTATTTTTGGCTACAGTGACCCAGCAAACTTTAGACGTAGTTTCAAGCGATGGTTCGGCGTGACCCCTCAACAATATCGAGATCAACAAGTAAAACACTAAAATAAAACGCCAGCCGCCAAGTCATTATTTGTCTTCTTCAATTTTGCCAAGCCTGTACGCTAATTGAGGACGAGTCACCCCTAACTTTCTAGCCGCAGCAGACAAATTACCGTTTGACCTTTTAACGGCCTCTTTAAGAATCGTTTCTTCAATTTCAAACAAATTATTTTGAGTTTCAAAAAACATATCAACAAATTGCTTATGAATACCTTTTTTTAATGGTTTCAACTGACCACGCTCACTGACTGTTGCCTCAGATTTCTCATCAATATTCATCATCGCAAACAAATGTTCTAACTCAATATAACCCCCATTTTCGCAAAGCAAAACACCCCGCTCTATGACATTTTCAAGCTCACGAATATTTCCTGGCCATTCGTACCGCTCTAGTTGGACCATGGCATGATCAGTGACCCCCTTTACCTCTTTATGATATTTAACTTTATATTGATCAATGAAACTCTCAATCAATAAAGGGATATCTCCCTGCCTTTCTTTTAAACAGGGAATGGTAATAGGGTACACATTTAAGCGATAAAATAAATCCCGCCTAAAATCACCTGATTCAACTTTATTAAATAAATTATCATGTGTAGCGGCAACAACCCGAACATCAACTGAAATAACATGAGTTCGCCCAACCCGTTCTAACTCACCCTCCTGCAACACTCGAAGCAATTTAGCCTGTGCCGAATAAGATAAATCACCTATTTCATCTAAAAACAAGGTGCCGCCATTGGCACGTTCAAAACGTCCTTTACGCGATTCGTGCGCGCCTGTATAAGCCCCTTTTTCAACCCCAAACAACTCTGCCTCTAACAAATCATCCGGTATCGCAGCACAATTAACGGCAATAAACGCTTGATCGTGTCGGTTACTTTTACGATGCAGTGACCGAGCAAACAATTCCTTTCCCACACCCGTTTCGCCCAACAATAAAACGGTAACCGGGCCTTGAACAGCCTTATTTAATAACGCATAAGCATCACGAAATGCTTTAGAACGACCGATGATATCTTGTTGTTCAAGATCAATACCCTCTATCGTCGACCGCAAGCTGTCAACCTCATCACGCAAATTGAGGATCTGATCGACAATGCTTTCTGATTTATAATATTTCGCTAACGCTTCAGGGTTTTCCCATTCAGCAATCGGCTTCCCAACCACCAGACAATGTTCAGCCCCTGAACCACTGCATGTTTGCTCGACAAATAATATAGATTGCCCTGTAAATTCTGAGGTATAGCCACTGGCATACCCTATTTCCATCCAACAAACTGGTTCATCAGAGAAACCATACGCCTTTTTATGCGCCTCACTTTCATAGGAATGCTCCCAGACAAGCTCCATATAAAATTGCTTATTTTCTATATTAATATCAATTTTATTTACTTTAACTCGCACCAAACCTTCCAACTGGTGAAGTTCAGGGCCCACAAAAAATTGCTCCATTTCAGATGCATTGGGTCGTAATTTTTTTGCCAATCGCGCATCAGCCTGGCCCGCTTGAAAACCCGTCCGCATCAAAATGCCTTTAGCCAGTTCGATACCCAGCGTTTCAATGAGCTCCTTACGCATTGAGCCGATAGCTTCCGTATGTAATAACAACATACGTTGCTCACCTAGCCAAATGTGCCCCGTCTCAAAGGAAAAACGAATGCGGTCTTTTAAATCATCGCTGGGTAACAAATCACTATTATTAAGTTGCATCGAAATGAGGGTTAATTATGGTAAGAGCGCAGTCATCATAAACGATCTATTTTATCATTTAATAAAAATTGATGATTTAAACAAACACTTATTTAAACCATTCATCTAGCTCATCTCCTTTAAGCTCTTTTATGGCGTACTCATTAAAATCTTTATACGTCTTCCAGTCCTGTATTTTTTGGGCCGCAGAACGACTTAGCTCTTCATCAGATAATTGCTTTTGGTACTTATCAAGCATCGACTCACTGTATTCATTACATTGTTTTAAAAAAGTAACGACGATGTCTTTTTTATCCGCTAACGAAAGGGTGCCTTTGGTCATATTATCCTCACTTAATATTGACGATTAATTTAATTGACGATAGTGTCATTGGATCTAAAAATAATAAAGATCACATGAAAAAAAGAATTATTATCGCCATCACCGGTGCCACCGGGTCCATTTACGGTACCCGTTTACTTGAAATTCTGCAAACCGTTGATGAAGTTGAAACACACCTGATCCTCTCTAATGCTGGCGCCCTGACAGCGCAGTATGAACTCAACATGGACAAACAAGCCATAACCAATCTGGCCGACTTTACACATAACCCAAAAGATATTGGTGCCACCCTGTCAAGCGGATCATTTATCACCCACGGCATGGTCATTGCGCCTTGTTCTATGAAAACATTGGGCTGTATCGCCAATGGCATTGCTGACAACTTAGTGTCTAGAGCGGCTGATGTTATTTTAAAAGAACGCCGCAAACTGATTGTTATGGCAAGAGAAACCCCGCTGAACCTCGTTCACTTAAGGAACATGACCACCTTATCTGAAATGGGTGCCATTATCGCCCCACCGGTTCCTGCGTTTTACACATTGCCAGAATCCATTGATGATTTAATTAACCATACGGTTGGAAGAATACTAGACACATTAGATATATCTAATGTAGATTATGTAAAACGCTGGCAGGGGATCAAAGACAGCGCCTAAAGTTTGATTTAATCAAACAACTGACAGCGTTTATAAAAATAACGTATCCGCACCGGATAGCTAAACAAAGGAGAGAACGTGTTAACCAGACGAACCTTTATTAAGTCCTCATTGGCAACTAACTTGGCGATAGCTGCACAACCTGGCTTGGCATTAGGCCTTAGCCAATATGCTCAAGAAGACCATTCATTGCTTATTTTTTCAGATGAAACATCAGCACAAGCTCAGCAGTTCGCTGGCCAGTTAAACACACCACACTCAAACATTGAAAAAGATGTCGGGCTGCATTTCGATACCTTCAACCGGTTTCATAGAGAACAACCAACCGGCTGGATCACTGGTTTAACACGCGACTCTGATTTCTTTATCCTTGAACAAATGGCTGCGACCAAAGGTTACCGAACAGTTTTTTCTGCCATTCATGAAACGAACAATAACACGGTAACTCACCAAGTCAGCAGCAGCGTGGATAAAGCCAATTTAATTGCGGATTCCCTTGCCCAATCATTGGAAAACTGGCCTTCCTGGTTAGCAAATAACATCACCTCTTTAGCACACCATGAATTAGCCACCGCTCAGGCTAACAGTCAAGCTGGCAGCTCAACAAATAATGAGTATCTGGTTTCTTGGCTCCTTATCCCTTCAACTTCAGCTTAATACATTGACATGACTAAACCACTCCCTCCAGGCATTAGCCTTGAACAATTTAATAGCGCAATTTCCGAAATGGAAAAAGTTGTTGGTAAAGCGTTCGTTTTTATAGACGATGTTAACGAACTGCGTAGCTATCGCGACCCATACAACACGACGAATGATGCTGACTTTGCGCCTTCTGCCGCCGTCGCACCGCATAATGTCGAGCAAATTCAAAAAATTCTCGCCATTGTTAATCAATATAAAATCCCGGTGTGGACAATTTCTACCGGCAAAAACTTTGCTTATGGTGGCCCAGCCCCTCGTAAACCGGGGTATATCGTTCTTGATTTAAAACTCATGAACAGAATTCTCGAGGTTAATGAAAAACACGGCTATGCCATCGTTGAACCCGGCGTGAGTTACTACGACTTATATAACTACCTTCAAGAAAAAGGCATCAAACTTTGGATTGACTGTGCTGCTCCTGCCTGGGGTGGCATTGTCGGCAATACCTCAGACCATGGTGCTGGCTACACGCCTTATGGTGATCACCTGTTAATGCAATGTGGTATGCAGGTCGTCCTGGCAGATGGCACCGTTGTTGAAACAGGCATGGATACCACATCCAATAGTAAAACAGGCGGTTTGTATAAATACGGTCAAGGTGCGGGTATTGATGGCTTATTTACTCAGTCAAACTTCGGTGTTATTACGCGCATGGGTATCTGGCTAATGCCGGAACCTCCCGGTTATACACCGTTTATGATCACGCTAGAAAATGAGCAGGATTTAGAAACTGTTACCGATCTAACGCTACCGCTTCGGCTCAATCAGGTTATTCATAATGCACCCATGACAGCAGATTTACTCTGGGAAGCCGCAATGTCTGTTAGCCGACGCGAGTATTACACCGGCACAGGTCCAATGCCGGAAAGCCATCGTAAAAAAATGGCCAAAGATCTACATCTTGGAATCTGGAACTATTATGCGGCAGTGTATGGCCCAGAGCCCATGATGAAAAACAACATGGAATTAATTCAAGATGCCTTTGGCAGTATTCCCGGTGCCAAATTTTACTTCGATGAGACGCGAAAAGGCGACCCGGGCTGGGACTATCGAGTAAAACTCATGAAAGGTGAACCTAATATGACCGAATTCAGCCTGTTAAACTGGATTGGCGGCGGTGGTCATATTAACTTCTCTCCCATTTCAGCTGCTGATGGGAAAGATGCCATGAAACAATACAAAATGATCGAGAAACGCGCCCATGAATATGGTTTCGACTACATTGGCGAATTCTTGATTGGCTGGCGAGATCAACACCATATTTTTATGCTGATGTTTAACCGCATGAGTGAAGAAGAGAAAAAGCGCGCACACGATCTCTTTGCCATTCTGGTTGATGATGCTGCGGCGATGGGGTATGGCGAATATCGCACGCATTTATCGTTTATGGATCAAATTGCCAACACCTATTCTTGGAACAATAACTCACTTTGGGACGCGCATCATGCCATTAAAGATGAGCTTGATCCTAATGGCGTTCTTTCTCCAGGAAAAATGGGTATATGGCCAAAAAATTTAAGAGGTAAGGCATGAAAAAATTACTAACGATAGCCCTAAGCCTTTTGGCACTCACCGCGTGTGATCAACAACCTGAGGCAAAAAAAGTAACTGAAAGTGATGCAAACAAACCCTTGCCTGAGGTAACGAGCGAAACACCTCCAGCAACCGATAACAAGTTAAGCCAACGCTCAGGAAAGGTCATTTTTGAACTGCATTGCGCGGGCTGTCATGACCCCGGGGATGCTTATGCTGCCACAAAACAGCTGGCTCTCGTTCGTGGTAAAGACTTGGCCGTCATTCTGCAACGTACTGACTTAGTCCCTGATTACATCAAATATGTCGTCAGAGATGGCTTATTAGAAATGCCCCCATTCCGCCCGACTGATATTAATGATGCTGAATTGGACAATTTGGCTACATATATTATCGATAGCGCTAAAGCCTACAAAGCTAAGGAATCAAAATAATGACTGAAAATAAAAAGCCTTTATCAGACAGAGCAAAAGAGGTGGGTAAACGTATTGGCTCTTTAAGAGACTTTCTTGAGTTTCTCGAAGAAAATGGCCAATGTATTACTTGGAGTGATGATGTTCTGCCCGAGCCAGATATTCGCAACATAGCTGTTGCCGCTGGTAGAGACTCCATGAATGGCCCCGCTGTGATCTTTAACAATATGGCCGGTTACCCCGGAAAAAAACTAGTCATCGGCGTCCATGGCAGCTTCACTAATTTAGCCTTGCTCTTGGGCCACCCAAAAGGCACAACCATTAAAGAGTTGTTTTACGACATTATTTCCCGCTGGGGAGATGACAAGCCCTTACTTGATTTCATTGAACCCGATGAAGCACCCGTCAATGAAAATCGTATTACAGAAAACTTTAACCTATACGACCTGTTGCCTTTATATCGTATCAATGAATATGACGGTGGTTTTTATATCGGTAAAGCAAATGTAGTTAGCCGTGACCCTACTGATCCTGATAATTTCGGCAAACAAAATGTAGGGATTTACCGCATTCAAGTGCAGGCACCTGGCGAATTCACCCTGCTATCAATCCCCGCTCATGATATGGGCCGCCATATTATGGCCGCTGAGAAAAACAATGTGCCTTTAAAAATTTCAGTCATGCTTGGCAATCACCCGGCCATGTGTATGTTCGCTGCGACACCTGTCGGTTATGAAGAATCTGAATTTGCTTATGCTTCTCAAATGATGGGAAGCCCGCTTCGTTTAACCAAATCGGGCAATGGCATGGATATCTTAGCCGATTCCGAAATCGTCATTGAAGCTGAACTGATGAATGGAGTTCGTACCTTTGAAGGCCCTTTTGGTGAATTCCCGGGCAGTTATAGTGGCGTTAGAAAAATTCCCCGTTTTAAAGTCACCGCGATTTCTCACCGAAATGACCCCATTTTTGAAAACATTTATATCGGTCGAGGTTGGACAGAGCACGATACATTAATCGGGCTAAATACCTCAGCCCCTATCTATGCACAACTAAAAAAAGACTTCCCAGAAGTAGTGGCAGTCAACGCGCTTTATCAACATGGTCTTACCGGCGTTATTTCCGTCAAAAACAGATTTGCCGGCTTCGCAAAATCTGTCGCCATGCGGGCATTGGGCACGCCGCATGGAACGATGTACCTTAAAAATCTGATCATGGTAGATGACGACGTTGACCCGTTTGATCTAAACGAGGTGATGTGGGCGCTTTCAACACGTACACGTGCGGATGATACGATTGTTATTCCTAATATGCCCTTGATTCCAATAGACCCCGCTGCGGAAATTGCAGGTAAAGGCCATCGTTTAATTATTGATGCAACGAGCTTCATGCCACCCGATAAATTGGGTTCAGATTCAAAAATCGTGACCCCACCCGCTGGTCCAGAAATTGATGAAATAGCAAAAATGATTCAAGTGCTACAGAATGGAGAAAACTCATGATTTCTTGCCCTCGCTGCCAAGCAGCACAAGATAAAATACGCAACGAACATCAAGGTCATGATGCGCAAGGTGATCTTGTTTGGACTATTTATCACTGTAACGCCTGCGAGTTTACATGGCGCGATAGTGAACCGGCTACGTCCATCGATTACGACACACGTGAAGCATTTTTTAGAGTCGACCCTGAAAAACCCTACCCTGTCATCATGCCACCGGCTCAATATAAATAGGCCAACAAAATGAATATTTTAGAAAACCTGAAAACCCTTCTAACGCCATCAAACGTCATCGCTTTTAAAGAAGCCAACAATGGTGAATATCAATTCCTTGCGGACAGGATTAACAATAACGAACGCAATGTCATTGCTGTTGTTACACCGGATAATTTAGATCAATTAAGAGAATTAATTCTTTTTTCAGCAGACAAAGCGTTTTCCCTATTTAATCTATTAAGTCCGGGGGAAATCAACACCGCACCTATTCCTGGTAATGGCGCCATCGTTGTCATTGATCTAAAAAAACTAAACGCTATTATCGAAGTGGATACAAAAGCGGCCTATGCTTTAGTCGAACCGGGTGTAAACTTTGAACAACTCAACGCGTATTTAGAAAACAACGATATTCCCTTCATTGTTGATTTCGAAAAAAATTCAAAGCAGTCCGTTTCTGGCAGCATCAGTAACCGGCATTATGGCTATACACCCTATGGCGATCAACTGATGATGCAATGTGGCATGGAAGTGATGCTGGCCAATGGTAACCTCATTAGAACGGGTATGGGCGCTATGCCGGGTAGTAACTCATGGCAATTATTTAAGTACGGTTATGGCCCTTATGTCGATGCTACATTTACCCAATCCAATAACGGCATAATTACAAAAGTAGGCATTTGGCTCATGCCCAAACCACCTGGTTACAAGCCCTTTACTGTCCAATTACCTAACGAAGCCGCATTAAATCAAGCAGTTGAAATAATGCGTAACTTTAAAATTAATATGCTGGTGCCTAACACCGTTGCTATCTCATCTGCGCAGTCTGACGCACTTCAATTTGCTGACGAAGACATCACTTCAAGCAGTGATGAAGCAATGGCAGAAAAACATCAATTAGGTCACTGGAATGTTTATGGTGCTCTTTATAATCTTCCAGCTAATGTTGACTTTTTATGGCAAGCGGTCAGCGGTGCCCTTGGCCAAATTGAAGGCGCTAAAATCCTTTCTGACGAGGCAACAGCAACCCACCCGATTTGGGCGCAATGCGAAAAGAGAATGAAGGGCCAATTCAACTCAATTAATAAACATTTAGCTGATTTTTCCTCAATAAACGTGCACTTTGCCAGCCCTATTGATGGCGATGACGCGATTAAAATGGCCAATTTACTGAAAAACACAAGCAACCCTAATCAACTCAACATGATCAGTCAGTTTGCATTGACTTGGCGTACGATGATGAATCAAGTGCAAGTGTTATACCCGACAGGCAACCCTGAAAAACTGGCTCAGGCACGTGAGTTAACGCAGCAATTAATCAACACCTTCTCTGAACAAGGCTACCCAGTTTGTTTAGTCGATGCTGATATGCAAGAAGCCGTTGATCAAGTCACATTAGGTGGTCTGCAAACACTAAAAAAACGAGTGAAAAAAGCGCTCGATCCACAACGTGTTTTCGGCTAATAACTATCTGATTAAAAAGTAGTTTTAGTTATTTAAGATCTAAACAACCGACCCCAAAACAAGCCCTCAGCTCGTTTTGAGGTCGGCAAAATTACAATAAGAATTATTTAATCTGGTCGCTAGCCATCGGCTTTTATTAAAGACTATGTAAAGTGCCAATCAAGTTGAAGGAGAAAAAAAATGACGCAACAATACGACCTCTGGATTAATGGGCAAGATACAAAACCCAGTTCCGGACAATATTTTGACGTGCTGAACCCTTTAGATGACAGCGTATTTTGTACAGCCGCTGAATCCAATGAAACCGATATCAACCTGGCGGTTGAAGCCGCACACACCTGTTTTAAAAGTTTTGGCAAAAGCCTCGCAAAAGATCGTGAAGCCATGCTTTGTAAAGCAGCGGATTTACTCGAGCGCGACCGAGAAGAGTTTTTAACACTCCTTATTGATGAAGTCGGTTCACCCATCAATAAAGCACAATTTGAAGTCAATCAGGCCATTGGGCAACTACGTGCAGCCTCGGGGGCTGCTCGCCGTGTCACAGGACAAACCATCCCCTCAGACACACCCGGCCGTTTGAGCATGAGTGTGCGTAAACCATTAGGCGTTGTTGCCGCCATTACCCCCTTTAACGTGCCGTTATTAAAAGCTGCAAAATTAGTCGCTTCGCCTTTAGCAACGGGCAACACCGTTGTTCTTCTTACTTCTGAAGAAGCACCCGCCGTCTCCTTTCGATTTGCAAAACTGATGCAGGAGGCGGGTTTTCCCGCAGGCAGTTTAAACGTTGTATCGGGCTTTGGTGTCGATGTTGGAGATTTTTTAACCGGCCATGACTTGGTAAAAGCGGTCATGTTCACCGGTTCCAGCGTGGTTGGCAAACACATCAGTGAAATTTGTGGTCGGAACATGAAGCCTTGTGTGCTTGAGTTGGGTGGGAAAAGCCCCTACATCGTCTTAGCCGATGCCGACCTTGGCCTTGCTGTTCAAAATGCCATTATGGGTATGTTTTTCTATCAAGGCCAAGCATGCATTGCTTCTAGCCGTATTATTGTGGAAGCCTCTGTTTATGATCAATTTGTTGACATGTATAGCGCAGCGGCTAAACAGTTATCAATGGGCGACCTCCGCGACATGTCAACCATCTTAGGCCCCATTATTTCGCCTCGTCAACGCAACCGAGTCCGTACTCACATTGAAGATGCGGTTGCAAAGGGTGCAACGCTTGTGACGGGTGGCGAATGGGAAGGTCACCGTTGTCAACCCACTATTTTGACCAACGTAACAGAAGACATGACCGTCTGCCGAGAAGAAACATTCGGACCCGTAACATCCATCTACTCTGTCAACAGTGTCGAAGAAGCTCTAACGCTTGCAAATGACACGCATTATGGCCTCAGTGGAGCTATTCATACCAATGACCTTAATAAAGCCTTAACGCTGGCCCATGACGTTGAAACCGGCATGATACATGTCAATGCTCCCAGTGTTTATGATGAACCCAATGTTCCCTTCGGCGGTATCAGAGACAGTGGTTTTGGCCGCGAGGGCGTTGATGTCGATATCGACGCATTAACGCAGTGGAAATGGATTACCATCCAATTACCTGGCCACGATCAGCACCACTAACCCTTGGTTTTACCCATCAGTATACACTTCACTAATTCAAAGGACACACCATGACAAAGCAACATGAACTATGGATAAATGGCGAACACACCAAGCCAGAAAGCGGACAATATTTTGATGTTTTAAACCCGTTAGATGATTCAATTTATTGCCAAGCAGCCGAATCAAATCATGCTGACATCAATAAAGCGGTTGAAGCGGCGCATGATTGTTTTCAGACTTATCGAAAAACACTGGCAAAAGATATTGAAGCCATGTTGTGTAAAGCCGCCGATTTAATGGAAAGAGATCGTGCCGACTTTGCGGATATTTTGATTGACGAAATCGGCTCGCCGGCAAATAAAGCGAACTTTGAGATTCAATATGCCATTTCACATTTGCGTGCAGCAGCGGGCGTTGCACGTCGTGTCACAGGGCAAACCATGCCGTCTGACACCCCGGGTCGCCTCAGCATGAGTGTACGCAAGCCGATAGGCGTCGTTGCTGCCATCACCCCGTTTAATGTCCCGCTCATAAAAGCAGCAAAGTTGGTCGCTTCTCCTCTCGCAACGGGTAATACGGTTGTTTTATTGCCATCAGAAGAAGCACCAACGCTTTCATTCCGATTTGCCCAACTACTCCATGAAGCCGGTTTTCCGCCAGGTTCAGTTAATGTGGTTTCTGGTTTTGGTGTTGATGTGGGTGATACATTAAACAGCCACCCATTAGTTAAAACTGTCATGTTCACCGGCTCTAGCCGTGTGGGTAAGCACATTGGTGAAATTTGCGGCAAACAAATGAAACATGCCGTATTGGAACTGGGCGGCAAAAGCCCACTGGTGATCCTAAATGATGCCGACCTTAAACTGGCTGTGAGAACAGCTGTGTTCGGCATGTTTCTATACCAAGGCCAAGCATGTATGGCATCAAGTCGTATCATTGTTGAAGAAGGTATTTATGATAAATTCATCGCGGCATACAAAGCCGCTGCAAGCCAGCTATCCATGGGCGATTTACGTGATATGTCTACTATTCTTGGCCCCATTATTTCTCCGCGCCAGCGTGATCGTGTGCGCAGGCATATCGACAACGCAGTAAAAAATGGTGCCACTATCGAAACCGGTGGTAACTGGCATGAAAACCGATGTGAGCCCACCATTCTTACGGGTATTACACAAGCAATGGATGTCTGCTACGAAGAAACCTTTGGTCCGGTCACTTCTGTCTATTCAGTCAAGGATTATGACGCTGCGCTTGCAATGGCGAATGACACGCCCTATGGCCTCAGCTCCGCCATCATTACCAACGACTTAAATAAAGCCATGGATTTTGCAGAAAATATTGATGCGGGCATGGTTCATATCAATGCGCCAACTTTATACGATGAACCTCATGTCCCCTTTGGCGGTACGGGTGACAGTGGTTTTGGCCGCGAAGGAGTGGAAGTCGATGTGGATGCACTGACCGAGTGGAAATGGATCACCATTCAATTACCGAGCACTGAACTGCCTCACTAACTTACGCTAAGCAATCGACATTTGTTAGAGTGATTCAGGAGAAAATAATGATTAAATCAGCCAGTGATTTTATAGCCGAAGCTCGACAAATTTGTCGTTGTCTTGACATAACTGATGCTAAACAACTTGCGGACACTGCGGAAAACGTCATTATTTTAGATGTCCGCGAACCTCACGAAGCTGCCGAGTCTAAACTTGAAGCGTCCATTAATATTCCGCGGGGTCTGTTAGAAATGAAAGTTCAAAATCATTGCTGCGAACCTGATTCATTGATACTCATCCATTGTGCTGCTGGTGGACGAGCCACTCTTGCCACAGCCAGATTACAAGAAATGGGCTATACCAATGTACACGCGATTACGGCGAAGTTTGAAGATATAAAAAAGGCATTTGGATAAAACGCCCCTTCTTAACGAGCTATAAAGCACCCTACTTTATAGCTCGTTTTATTTGTTCGTAATACCGTCTGGCATAATTTTGTAAGACCCGCTCCCGTTCTTGATCATCAACATTAATTGCAGATAAACCCATCCGAGCCAATTCGAGACTGGCTTCTATATTTTCAGACACCACTTCCGTTGCGCCCAAGGTTTGGAGCTCTATGCACTCTGCAGAATTATGCCCACGCACATAGATTGAAAGGGTAGGATTAGCGGCCCTTAGCGTTGAAACAATCAGTTTAGTCGCCTCCAAATCATCCAAGGTAATGATAATAACGCTCGCTTCTTTCGCCCCTATAGAATCCAATAACGATTGGTTACATACATCCCCATAAAAAACAGGCAGCCCATCCGAACGTGCTTGATCAACGATTGCTGCATCAACATCAATGCCTACAAATGATTGCCCAGCTTGATTTAATATTTCACCAATTCGGTGCCCTACTCGGCCAAAACCTGCGATGACAATGGCGCTTTTAGGTACTTTTTCAACAGGCACATCATCGTCAGATTTATTTTTAGCCAAAATCGAGTTCGCCCAATTTGATAAAACAGGCGTAATAAGCAAACTGATAAGAATAACCAACAATAATTGCTGATGAACAGCCGCGGTAATAATCTCCGACTCTGAAGCCATCGCAAAGAGCACCAAACCAAACTCACCACTTTGTGCCAAAATAATTGAAACAGCAAAACTCTTTCTTTTTTCTAAACCAAACAAACAAACTAATGGGAAGAGAATCACTACTTTTAAAATAACTAGCGAAAGCACCAGCCCCAATGTTAGCCATGGCTTTTCAAATAACAAATTAAGGTTTAAAGACATTCCCATGGACATAAAAAACAAGCCCAACAACAAGCCCCGGAATGGTTTAATTTCAGAAACAACTTGGTGCTTATAGGAAGAATCAGACATCAGCATGCCGGCCATAAAAGCCCCCATCGCCATCGACAAATTAATATGCTCTGCCACCAGAGACACGCCTAGCACTATTAAAATGGCCGAGGCTGTAAACACTTCGGGGATCTTTGTCTGTGCGATACGGTGAAGAATTGGGTGAAAAAAATAACGGCCGGTTAAAATAACCAGTATCAAAATAATTAAGGCCTCAACGAGTGCGAATCCTATGTCACCCCCTAGGTTTAGCGATGGCATTTCCATTAAGGAGACTAGAGCCAATAAAGGAACCACCGCTAAATCTTGCAACAAGAGTATAGAGAACGAAGTGCGGCCATAAGTAGACCTGAGCAAACGCTGCTCACTGAGCAATTGTAAAACAAAGGCTGTGGATGATAGCGCCAAAGCAGGCCCTATGATTAACACTGCACGGGAAGGCAGGTCAAAAACATAATACGCAATGGCTGTAAACACCATGCCTGTCAACAACACCTGAAGTGAACCCAAACCAAAAACCAGTCTTTTCATTTGCCAAAGACGCGAAGGTTTTAATTCAATTCCAATGACAAATAATAAAAAAGCGATGCCAATTTCAGCTAAATGGCGAATTTCAGTTAAATTATCAATTAAACCGAGTCCGGCAGGCCCGACCATCAACCCCGCAATTAAAAACCCTGGAACAGCCCCTAACTTGACGACTTGACAGGCCGGAACAACAATAACAGCGGCCGCTAATAAAACAATTAAATCAACAAGGTAATCTGATGTCACTGGCTATTCAAACGCCCTATGCTGATGAGTTTTTGCAATACCGAAGAATTAGATAACCACCAATACCCGATGCAAAAGACGCCAGCAGAATAGCAAGTCGGTCAGTATAGTGAAAAATACTTCCATCAGTAAATGCCAAAGAAACAATAAACAAACTCATGGTAAACCCGATCCCTGTCAAAATAGACACACCATATAACTGCACCCAATTGCTTTCATCAGGCAGGCTTGCCAGCTTCAATTTAATAGCCAGCCAACTAAACCCAAACACACCAAGCTGCTTACCCAAAAACAAACCAAGAAACACACCTAGGGGTACCGAGCCCGACATTTGCTCTAATGAAATATCTCTGACATCAACCCCGGCATTTACAAAAGCAAAGATTGGCAAAATATAAAAAGCCACCCAAAAATGTAACCCGTGTTCGACTTCTTTCAAAGGTGAAAACCAATGACCATTTTCAGCTTTACCTTTCAGCGGTATTGTAAAAGCCAACGCAACGCCCGCTAAAGTAGCATGAACGCCTGATTTAAGCACACTCACCCAAAGTATCGCCCCAACAATGAAATAAGCACTTTTTTTAGCAATGCCCAGCCTATTCATTGCAATGAGTACCGTGAGCGATATTGCGGCAACGGTAATCGAAAGGGTTGATAGGTCCGCTGTATAAAATAATGCAATAATGACAATAGCACCTAAATCGTCAATAATCGCCAAGGCCATTAAGAACACTTTTAATGAAACTGGAACCCGTTTACCAAGCAAAGATAATATCCCCAGCGCAAAGGCAATATCGGTAGCCGTTGGTATCGCCCAGCCATCGAGTGCAGTCGGGTTATCCTGATTGATGACGTAATAAAATGCAGCAGGAACAACCATCCCTCCAACAGCAGCAATGCCGGGTAAGGCAATCTGTCTTATGGATGACAAATGCCCTTCCAAAATTTCCCGCTTAACCTCCAACCCCACCAATAAAAAGAAAATCGCCATCAAGCCGTCATTGACCCAATGATGCAACGATTTATCGATATCTAAAGAACCCACCCTAATTTCAACATGAATATGTAAAAAGTACTCATAAACTGGAGACATAAAGGTATTACTTAAAATAAGCGCTAACACCGTGGCTAACACCAATAAAATTCCACCTGATGATTCCTTTTTTATAAACTCCTCTAAAAACGAGCCATTCGCTTTCATTCCTTTTACGCCCATACTCATTTGTCCCCAACTAAAAATTTACGAATTATATTAAGCTTAAATATTAAGCTGCTTATAAAGACGGTACCAAAAAATATTACACTGCATAATTAGTTTGCCTAATTTTCTGTTATTCCTCAAGCGAGTCTTTAATGTGTAACAATCTGCCTTCAAAATTAAAAACCGAATGATTCCTCTTTACTCTTAACTTAAACACCCAACAGTATAGTACAGATTTTTGCCCCCACTCATCTGGGTTAACAAAAATCAGGCACTTAAGTATATTGTACGGAACGGGTAGAAAAAGTCGTTTTCGGTATGTGTTAATTTTTGCCTTATACAATCAAGGTTAATGGCGAAAATTAAGGAAGGGGAAGCAAGATAGGCCAAGTTAACACAATAAGGCCATTGGTTTTTTAACTATAATGGAAAGTACTTTTAAGCCTTGTGCTGGCGAGTTATTTAGCATAAGAAAGCATTGAAAATACAGTCCAGTTTTGCCCTCTTTACCAGGGCAAAACTGGACAATACCGGATTAGAACTTCATTTCAGCTTGAATCCAGAACTTATCTTTATCTGACTTGCCGCTCGCTACATCACCACGACTATAAGTTGCATACTTAGCTAATACAGTTAGCTGACTGTTAATCTTTTTAACCGCAACAAAATCTAACTCATCACCATAATCAATACTGCTGTCTTCAGCATCAAACTCATGATAAATCAAAGCCAGCTTAACACCCGCTACTTTTGTGCTTAGCGTCACAAACGTGTCTTCAAGACCATCGCCAGGTGTTCCTAAGAATTGATCAGCCCAGCCATTAAACGCATGATTTGTACCTAATGGTGTTTTGAAAGAAGCACCGTTACTGCCCTCTTGCACTTCATGTGAGATTTTTGCCGTAATGCCCGCAAATGACAACCCACCTTCCAGGAAGTAATAATCGACTTCCTCGTCACTTAAGGTGGCTCTATCAATCTCTTGTTGCGCGTATTCAGCGGTATAAAGCACTTTTACACTATCCGAAACCGCCGTTGCGCCTTTGAAGCGCAGGCCAATGGTATCTCTGTCACTTGTTGCAGAAGCATCATAATCAATAAAGTAACCGTAAGCACTCAAATCACCAAAAGGTAAGCCACTATATTTAATATTAACCAAGGGGATATCCGCCTCAACATTTGTGCCTAAAATTGTCTTAATCGTATCAATATAACCCACTACAATTTTAGTATCCTGCAAGGACGTATTAGCAAGAGTTAACGCATCAAAAGTCTGCTCATTCTGGCGCCATCCAACATTACCGATAAAACGCGCATTATCTAAAATGATACGTTGTCGGCCGAATTTAATCAGCGTATCTTCAAACCCTGAATACGAGATCCAACCCCGATTCAATTCATTATTATCAGGATCAGCAATGACTGAATAGCCAGCGCCATGGCCTCTTAAATCGTTGTACTCACGATCGCCTAAAGGAATCGTCGATTCAAGTTCGGCAAACGCTTTAAACCCTGCAAAATCTGGCGTCAAATAACCCAAGCGTGCTCTTAGCGTAAAAGCATCCGCATCTTTTGCGGCAGAATCATCATCAACATCTTCATAACGAAGTCGCGTATCCAGGGTGAGCTTGCCATATTCGGGAGCGATTAACGGCGAACTGTCCGCGTAGCTTAATGGTGCAGCAACAGATAAAGCAATCGCAGAACTGATGGCTATTTTTTTGAACTTCATATTTATTCCTATCTCTGTTAATAAATTGTTATTTACTCATCTAAAAATGATATTCCGCCGCTAAAACTGACTAAATACCCTTATCATAATTTTTCGATAAGCGATAATCATGCCAATAATTCTTTCCTGATCGGTAATTGTGTGTTTTTGTATATGACTTTCAACCTGTTACAAATCGAAACCGGTTAAAACCTTAAATTTTTTTTAAGCTGCATCTTAAAATCGAAAGCCGTTATAAGCTAACTAGAAGGACTGCCGTTAGCTCTATGAGGGCCGTTCGGAAGAATCGTATCTCCGTTAAATAAAGCACTTTGACTTAAATAATACTCCGGATGTTGTCAAAATCTAACACGACACGTAAGACCTTAAAAAAAACAAGCCAAACCATTCTAAAACCGTGCTTTGCACTGAAATAAAGCATTTCGCGCTCATTAACTGGTTTTAATGCTTATCGTGGTGCGAAACCTTTATAAATAAACAAAGTTCCAATTCAACTCTATGTTTTTTATTGAGTTTTTAAATCAGGCATGTATGTTGCTGGGTCGATAATTCATTTAACAACGTTAGGAGAGTCGTAATGGCATACTTAGAGCCAAGTGAATTTGCAACCAAAATGGTTGATGCTGGGGAACAAAAGATCTTCATGTCCACTAAAGATACGCTAGTACGGGCTTTTATGGCGGGCGCAATATTGGCTTTAGCCGCTTTTTTTGCGATTACGGTAATTGTTAAAACAGGCAGCCCTTTAGTCGGTTCCCTACTTTTTCCGGTAGGTTTCATTATGCTTTATCTTATGAAGTTTGACCTGTTAACCGGTGTATTTACCTTGGTTCCGTTAACAATTCTTGATAAAAGGCCGGGTTGTACCGTCAAACAAATGCTTAGAAATTGGTGGTTAGTTTTTGTAGGAAATTTCGCTGGGGCTTTAACCGTTGCTTTCTTTGCCTCGTTTATTTTAACTTATGGCTATAACACTGATGGAGGCGCGTTAGCTGCTAAAGTAAGCACCATTGGTGAATCTAGAACCTTAGGCTATCAATCTCATGGTGCTGACGGATGGTTTACTATTTTTATCCGAGGCATGTTGTGTAACTGGATGGTATCAATGGGTGTTGTAGGTGCGATGATTTCAACATCGGCCACCAGTAAAATCATGGCCATGTGGATGCCGATCATGCTCTTCTTTTTTATGGGGTTTGAGCACTCTATTGTTAACATGTTCTTATTCCCATTTTCTATGATCATGGGCGGAGAATTTACCATTGTGGACTACTTTGTTTGGAACGAAATTCCAACGGCCTTAGGTAATTTGGTTGGCGGTTTCTTATTAGTTGGACTCCCACTATACTGGACGCATGTTAGAACAAACCCTGAGCGAAAAATTAACTAAGCTAGACTCGGTTTTTTTAGGTAATCAACCGACAAAACCCGTGCTTTTTAAGCACGGGTTTCTTTTTATATGAAAAAGCATTTACACGTTTCTATTGGCCAATTCACTCACCCAGGCGCCAAAGAAATTAATCAAGACTTCCACGGTGCGGTGACTCCGGGAGAACCTCTACTCAGTTCAAAAGGTATTACGGCTGCCATTGCAGATGGAATAAGCAGTAGCCGTGTTAGCCAAATTGCAAGTCAAACGGCTATAAACAGCTTCTTGCAAGATTATTATTCCACCTCTGAATCCTGGTCTGTCAAGAAATCTGCACAAACTGTTCTAAAGGCCATTAACTCTTGGCTTTATGCGCAAACGCAAAGCAGCGCTTACCGTTTTGAAAAAGACAAAGGTTATATTTGCACGTTTAGCGGCATTATCTTTAAATCTCATCAGGCTCACCTATTTCATACAGGTGATTCCAGAATTTTCCAACTCATCGATTCACAGCTCAATCAATTAACATCTGATCATCGTCGCGTGATTGATGAACAAACCAGCTACCTTACACGTGCCATGGGCGTTCATGATTACGCTGAACTGGATTACCGACAAGTGCCTATTAGCGTTGGCGACATTTTTATTCTAGCGACCGATGGCGTCTATGAGCACATAAAAGATCATCACATCAGCGATATTATTCGCCAAGAGAGTCATCTTCAGCTGGCAGCAAAGCGTATTGTGGAGGAAGCGTACGATGCCGGCAGTCAAGATAACCTCACTATCCAAATCATCAAAATAGAACAATTACCCGAACGAAACTTGAATGAAGTTCATCAGCAAGCGAGCTTACTACCCGCTGCGCCTCCAATACAGCCACGCATGGATTTTGAAGGGCATACCATTTTACGTGAAATTTACATCAGTAGCCGTAGTCACGTTTACCTCGCGCAGAACAACGCCACTCAAGAAAAAGTTGTTATTAAAACCCCCTCTGCTGAAATGCGAAATGATGAAGCTTACCTTGAGAACTTCCTCATGGAAGAATGGATTGCTAACCGCATCAATAACCCCCATGTCTTAAAGGCTATCGAATCCAAGCAAAAACGCCACTATCTCTACACCGCTACGGAATACATAGAAGGTAAAACACTGGCTCAATGGATGATTGATAACCCTTATCCAAATATTGATACGGTACGCGGTATCGTCGAACAAATCGCCAAGGGATTACAGGCCTTTCACCGGCAAGAAATGGTTCATCAAGATTTAAGACCCAATAACATCATGATTGATAATATGGGTACGGTAAAAATTATTGATTTTGGCGCCACAAAAATAGCTGGGGTGTCAGAAATTACTCAAAACAACGAAGGCATTATGGGCACAGCCCAATATACAGCGCCCGAATATTTCTTAGGGGAATCAGGAACAAACCGGTCAGATATTTTCTCTTTGGGTATTATTACGTATCAAATGCTGTCTGGCCAGCTGCCGTACGGCAACGCCGTATCAAAAGTCAGGAACCAAACAGCGTTGAGGCGGCTGTCATATACCCCCTTAAGAAACAGTGATAATAACATACAAGAATGGTTGGACTTGGCTATCAGCAAAGCCATACACCCAGAACCTTCAAAACGTTATCAGGAAGTATCCGAGTTTATTCACGAACTAAAACGACCCAGTCAGCAATTTTTAAATCAGAAAAAGCCACCTTTAATGCAAAGAAACCCTGTTCTTTTTTGGCAGAGCACCTCAGCCGTTTTGTTTTTCCTATTACTGTGGGTGTTAGCTAAGTAAAGCACTATGCCAGCATAAACCGACATAGTGCATTGGCTTTACGTTCAGTCATTACCACGTTTTATAAGGTAAGAATTTACCATTCATCGTCAACAAAACACGATCACCTTTAGGATCTTCTACTTTTTCAACATCCATCGTAAAATCAATGGCGCTCATAATGCCATCACCAAATTTTTCCTGGATCACTTCTTTTAGTGTATCACCGTAGACACCGACGACTTCATACAAACGATAGATCAGAGGATCTTGAGGTACTGCATTCTCCCAACTCTTTGTGGGGTATTCCATTAAGGCTTCTTTTGCCCCAGTAGGAAGGTTGAGTAGTTGGCACAGTTTAGCGGCGGGCTCTTCTGGCATACTATTCATCCCTAAACAAGCCGATGTCACAAAGACAGTACCCAGCCCCAATTCGCTGGCAATCCCCTCCCAGGATAAGCCCTTAGCCTTTTTAGTAAGAACTATTTCTTCAACAGCCTCTTCTTTTTTCATCTTAGTACCCTCTTTTAATCAACATACTTTACTCAAGAGCAATTTACATACCAGTAAGAAGGATGATTAAAAACTTTTTATAATCAGGCAAATAGAAAAAGGGGATGTAAATCGGTTCTTAAACAAACAACTCAAATTGCACAAACATGATGCGTAACAGATTTATGTGTGCATTGTTAGGTCAATAACATCAGCGTGCAACCAAACGCACCCCCACCACCTATACAAGGCCTTTAAACCTATTATCAAAAGATAATATTCGGCATTCGCCCTACCAGAGCTTGAATTTTATTTATACCGGGATCAAACATTTGATTATATTTTTTTCGCTGAAATACCATCACAACAGACTTAACAAACCTTTCAACTTGCTAGGTTTTAAGACCAGTAGTCAAAACTGATCGTGCTGATAAATAATATTAAAACTGACTCAGACCCGATGGGTTTCTTATTAATGTTATGGCACGAAATGTCTAGGTAGGTTAATACAATAAAGCGTGTCATCTAGATCATGCTTGTTGTGATCACACCACAATAATTTAGACTTAAATAATAAATAACACGTTAGTTGAACCTAGCGACGATATCCTAAGCTACTAACCTTGCGGTGGTCATCATGTCTAAAAAATATTAAGTTGGCAATACAAGGGCATTCCCGTCTGGCGTGTTATAAAATATAAAAACACCAAGGCATTATAAACACCTATAAAAGACACGAATTAGCGATATTAAAGACACTGATTCCAATTATCAGCTAAGCGCTCGAAGATTTTCTATATTGATATAAAAAGCGAAAAAAATTGGCTTATTATATGAATAACTTAATTGGTGGGTCGTGCGCGATTCGAACGCGCGACCATCGCATTAAAAGTGCGGTGCTCTACCAGCTGAGCTAACGACCCTCCAAGAGGCGAGAATGATACCCGATTGGCGCAAAAAGGCAAGTCGAATATATGCTTTAAATGTGGAATTTTGTTCCATCCGATGTTTCGCGTTGATATCGAGTAGGGTCTTCAATCGTTGCTTTTTCAAAACCTTGTTGGCGTAGGCGACACGACTCACATTTTCCGCAAGCCTCGCCTTTATTATTAGCTTGGTAGCATGAAACTGTTGCACTGTAGTCAACTTTTAATGCGTTGCCTTTTTGAATGATCTCTGCTTTGCTCAGATTAATTAGAGGAGTATGTATTTTAAAGCCACCTTCTTCCACACCGGCTTTGGTTGCTAAATTAGCAAGGTTCTCAAAGGCGCTAATAAATTCAGGACGGCAATCGGGATAGCCTGAATAGTCCACCGCATTCACCCCTATGAATATATCTTTGGATTCAAGTACTTCTGCCCATCCGAGTGCTATTGATAGAAACACGGTATTTCTGGCTGGTACGTAGGTAACAGGAATGCCCGATGCTTTCTCGGTTGGTACGTTTATCCCTTCATCTGTTAATGCTGAACCGCCAAATTCTCCCATCCCCAATTGAATAATTTTATGTTCTTTCACATCATAAATTTTGGCAAGCCGATTGGCCGCTTCTAATTCAGAATTATGGCGCTGCCCATAATCAAAACTAAGCGCATAGCATTCATACCCCTGATCGTTAGCAATTGCTAGAACAGTAGCCGAATCTAACCCGCCTGATACCAAAATCACTGCTTTTTTTGTCATCTTGAATTACTGTTATTTACCAGGCGCATCGCCCCATAAATGTTTATGTAGTTGAATCTGAAACCTTACTGGTAATTTATCCTTGATGACCCAATCAGCCAATTCTGTTGCGGGCAATTTATCTTGGACAGGGGAAAAGAGAACGTCACACTTTTTATTTAATTGATTGTCCAGCATATGCTCTGCCGACCACTGATAATCTGCGTGATCGCATATCACGTATTTGACTTGATCTTGTTTTGTTAGATACTGAAAGTTATCCATCCGGTTTTTATCCACCTCACCTGAAGCGGGCGTTTTAACATCTAAAACTTTAAAAACACGTGGATCAACAGTTGAGACATCCAGAGCCCCGCTGGTTTCTAAAAAAACATGATAACCCGCATCACACAATTGTTTCATCAAATCATGGACACGTTGTTGCGCTAACGGCTCCCCACCTGTTACGTTAATATAATGCGCACCTAATTGACCGACCTCTTGCAGAATATCATCAATACGCCAAGTTTCACCTCCATGAAATGCGTATTCGGTATCGCAATAGCCGCACCGTAAAGGGCACCCGGTTAAGCGGATAAACGTTGTTGGAAGGCCTGTGGTTTTCCCTTCACCCTGAAGTGAATAAAAAATTTCGGTAATCCGCAAAGTGTCTTTCAACATATTAACGCGACAACTGGGGTAAGGGTCTATCGGTTTTCTTGACGCATCAGGTCAAGCCTTTTTTTTGCGAGGGTGGCAACAGTTGAATTAGGGTAGGAGGTGGTCACTTTTTCTAATGTTTCGCGTGCGGCTTGCCATTGCTTATTCTCATATTGAATAAAGCCTATTTTTAACATCGCATCCTTAGCTTTTGAGTGCTCAGGGTATAGCGAAACGACTTTATTAAACTCTTCATCAGCTCGCTGAAAATCACGGTTAACGTAACTGGCTTCTCCCAACCAGTAAAAAGCATTGGGAATATAAACGCTGTTTGGGTACTGCGCAACAAACTCGGAAAAATCAGTAATCGACTGTTGATACTGGCCTGCCTTTAAGCTTGAGAATGCTTTTTCATATGCCAGTCTATCCTGCTCACCCGGCGCTTTATTCAGGGCAACGGAAGGTTGAGAACCTTCTGAAGCATCGCTACTTGTAGCGATTGAAGGTGATGTTCCTGAGACCGACAGATCTATTTTACCTGATTCTAATTGAACAAGCCGTCTGTCTGTATCCAAATACAAATCACGCTGACGTTTTTTTAAGGATTCAATAAGATAATGCTGCTCTTCGATCTGCCCCTGCAATTGTTGAACTTCACGTTGCAGTTGTTCAAGGCGGTTATACATGCCTAACAAATTGGTAGGCGCTGATTGTTGTGCTGGTGCAGAGGTAACACGCCCAGTTCCATCAACAACGGGAGGAAGGGCTGCCGAAGCAGCCCCACCAACAATCATTAAGGCAACAAAATACCTTATGGAGTTTTTACTCATCAATGCGCTGGATAAATAAGCTCAACACGACGATTTAAACGCCAAGCTGATTCATCATGTCCCATCGCCACCGGTTTTTCTTCACCTAAGGCAACCACTTCTGTTTGATTACTGGCTGCTCCTTGAAGTGATAATAAATTTTGCACTGTTTTTGCACGCTTTTCACTCAGCGCAACGTTATATTCACGGGTACCACGCTCATCCGCATGCCCCTCGAGAATCACAGAAACACTTGGATTGGCCGCTAAATATGCACCATGAGCAGCTAAAACAGCTTCATATTGTGCTTCTACAACACTGCTATCAAATGCAAAATAAATAACCTTTGTAGATAAAGGGCTAGATGGGTTATCTAAAGGATGACCTGAAAAACTGCTGCCATCACTAACGCCACTTGTACTTGCACCACCAGCCACACTACCACTGCTACTGCCTTCAGAACTCGCACTCTTATCATCGCCACCCAACATACTACAACCTGCTAAAGCTGTTGAAAGCAAAAGACCCATTACTAAATTTTGATACATTTTCATTACTTTTCCTCTATATTACTGTTTAAAAGGTGACCACGCTGGCTCTCTCACCTCACCGCCTTGCAAGCGGAGCTTTTGTCGAACTTTACCATCAGATGATACCGCAGCCAAAATGGATTTCAAGCCATCATTGGTTGAATATAAAATCATGCTGCCATTAGGTGCATAGCTGGGTGATTCATCTAATTTTCCATCCGTAAGGATATTGGTGAACCCTGTTTTTAAATCTAACGTTGCTATTCGATACTGACCGTTCACTCTGTGCACCATTGTGATATATTTTCCATCAGGTGAATAGCTAGCCCGCGCATTATACGACCCTTCAAATGTTAGCCGAGCCGCTTGGCCCCCATTGGCAGATATTTTATAAATTTGCGGTTTCCCACCGCGATCAGACGTAAAAATAATTTGACGACCATCCGGTGACCAATCCGGCTCCGTGTCGATAGCATAACTTCTTGTTAAACGCCTAAACGAGCGCGTAATCACATTATAAACATAAATATCAGCACTGCCATCTTTTGAGAGCGTTAACGCCAGCTGAGTGCCATCTGGTGACCAGGAAGGCGCGCCATTAATTCCCTTGAACGAACGTAACTTTTCACGCTGACCGGTTCTGAGTGTTTGTGTGTAAATAGAAGAACGTCGCCCTTCATACGACACATAAGAAATTTTATCGCCGTTGGGTGACCATGCAGGTGACATGAGTGGTTCAGACGAAGTGACGATTGTTTTTGCCCCAAAACCATCTGCATCGGCGACCTGAATTTTATATTCTAACTGACCATTAATACCGAGCTTGGACGTGACATACGCCATACGAGTGCTGAACGCACCTTTTTGACCCGTGAGTTTTTCATAGATCAAATCACTGATTCGGTGTGCTACGCCTCGCAGGTCTGAGCGATTAGCGGAAATACTAAACCCGGTTAGCTGCTCCCCTCTATATACATCGAATAATTGAAATTGCACTGTGACCATCCCGTTGGCCGCTGAGCTCACTCGCCCAATCGCCAAATTATCCTGCCCAAGTGATTGCCAATTACGAAAATTAACGTGCTCAGCCGAGGTTGGTTTATTCAACATATCTGTACGCGGCAAAGGCTTAAAACGACCACTTCGCGCCAAATCATCACTGACAATTTGCGCAATATCAATAGCTAAACCGCCCGCCACTTGCGTCGTTGAAAATGGCACAATAGCAATGGGCTGTGCAGATGAAACACCCTGCGTTATTTCAATTCTTAATGCTTCGCTCATCGCAGAGAAACTCAACAACGTGCACAATAGCAAGACGGTTTTCATCGTTCTTTTCATGCTCACTGGCCTCCGGGCCTAAAGACAAATTCAAGGATTCTATAATAACTGGCCAAACGAGGATCATCCGGCAAAGGTAAAGGAGCGGCCTTTCTTGTGGCTCGCTCAACAGAGCGATCAAACACTGCATTCCCACTGGACTGAATCACTTGCGCATCAATAACATCACCCCCAGGCATGATGCGTACACGCACAACACAATTCAATCCCGCAATCTCTCCAGGCGGTTGTATCCAATTTCGTTCTACTTTTTGTTTAATCAGATCTCTATAACTAGCTACTGCCTTTTCGGCAAGTCTTTTTTGGTTTTCTTGCTCTTCTTTTTCCAACTGCTCCCTTAAGGCTTGCTCTCGTTCTGCTTGTTCCTTAGCTGCTTTGGCGTCGGCGGCAGCCTTAATTTTAGCCACTTTTTCTTTTGCTAAACGTTCCTTTTCTTTTTTTGCCTGAGCCAATTTTTTCTTTTTAGCTTCAGCTTCAGCTTCAGCCTCTTTCTTTCTTTTTAACGCCTGTTGTTGTTTCAACTTTGCTTGCTTTGCCGCTTCCTCAGCTTTTTGTTGAGCCAACTTTTTCTTTTGCTCAGCGTGTTGTTTTTTAAGATCGGCTATTTTCTTTTCTTCTGCCAACCTTTTCTCTTTAATATCTTCTAAACGTTTCTTTTCTTGTAATTTTTTTTTCTTTTCCAGTTCTTTGAGCTTTTTGGCCTCGGCCTTTACCTTGGATTCATCGATCACTGTTGCCTTAACAACATTAACGGTCGGTTTTGATTCAATTTTTTTCTCATTAAACAGCTCGGCACCAAAAACAAAGAAAATAACCAGGGCCAAATGGAAGATAACAGACAACATAACCGCTATTGGGTGCTTTTTAAATAAATCCATCATCGCTCTGTTGAATGATTAACTGGGGTCGGTTAATAAACCGATACTGGGCACACCAACTGCTTGCAAGGTCGTCATTGCTTGAACGACCTCTCCATACACCACATCTTTATCGCCTCGAATCATCACCGGCGTTTTCGGTTTATTGCGTAATACAGCGGCCACTTTAAGTTGTAATGTCTCTGTAGAAATTGGTTCATCGGTGTTTTCACCCACATCCAAATAATACTGCCCCTGTTGATCTACCGTCACCACCAAAGGCTGAATATTTTGCTCATCAACCTGTTCAGCATCGGCTTGGGGCAAATCAATCTCTACACCTTGTTGAATCAGCGGTGCAGTAATCATAAATATAATAAGCAAGACCAACATAACGTCGATATAGGGCACCACGTTTATCTCTGCCATCGGCCGCCGTTTTGAACTACGCGCCACTTTTTTTCTCGTTATGGCTGATATGTGCTTGCCGTTGTAGCACCGTTGTAAAATCGTCCATGAATGTTTCGTAGCGAGTTGCCAGGCGATCAGCATGGGTTGAAAAACGGTTATATGCCACAACGGCTGGTATGGCCGCAAATAAGCCCATTGCGGTGGCGACGAGTGCTTCTGAAATACCGGGAGCTACCAAAGCCAAGGTTGCTTGTTTCATATTTCCAAGCGCTTGAAATGAGCTCATAATACCCCAGACCGTGCCAAACAAACCTATATATGGACTGGTTGAACCCACCGTGGCCAGGAAGGGCAAGTGATTATCCAGCAGATCCATTTCTCGCGTATATTGGGCCTGCATTGCTCTGCGCGCTCCTTCAACGATATGCATTGGCTCCATGCCTTTTTGGACATGCAGGCGCCTGTATTCTTGAAAGCCCATATGAAAAATATTTTCCATACCATTTTTATCGTAATGATCTGCCCCAATTTGTCGAGACAATTCATTCAAATCAATCCCTGACCAAAACCGTTTTTCAAAGGTATCGGTTGCTTTAAGCGCTGATTGCAATTCTTTATGCTTTGCAAAAATAAATGTCCAAGAAATAACCGATGCCAATACCAGCATTAACATCACGAGTTTTACAACGGGCCCTGCCTGCGTTATCAGGTGAACAATAGATAAATCGGTTGTCATTTTAACTGTATACTCATTTGTTTTGGAATCGCTTTTACTTTCATCTTCAGCGCCTCAAGGCAGGCAACTTTTATTTTGGCTTTATTGATTATTTCACGGTTTTTATCCGCTCGCACAATGGTTTGTTGAAAAATTATTGAAGCACGTTTTATTTCATAAATCTCGGTCTTTACAATTAATTTATCATTAAATTGTGCCGGTTTTAGATAATCCATCTGAACAGCTCTCACGGCAAATACGACACCTTGCTCATCAATAAGTTCATCTTGCTCAAACCCTTTGCTACGTAAAAATTCAGTTCGCGCCCTTTCTAAATATTTTAAGTAATTTGCATAGTACACGATGCCTTGCATATCGGTGTCTTCGTAATAAATCCGTACAGGCCATTCATGAGGCTGTTGCATCATAAGATGGGCTACCGTGCTGGATGCTTATTCAGCATCAGAAAACAGGTCTTCCGAAGACGGGTGATGGCCAGGTGCCTTTAAGCCTAAGTGCTCATACGCATGTCGTGTTGCCATACGGCCACGTGGTGTTCTTACAATGTAACCTTTTTGAATAAGGTAAGGTTCCAGCACATCTTCAACTGTTCCACGTTCTTCACTTAATGCAGCCGCCAAACTATCTACACCTACCGGGCCACCATCAAAGGTTTCAATTAAGGTACTCAATAAACGACGGTCCAATTTATCAAAACCGCTTTTATCAACTTCTAACATGGATAAGGCCTTGTTCGCAATGTCGGCTGTAATAATGCCATTCCCTTTTACGTCAGCATAATCCCTTACTCTTCTTAGTAAACGGTTCGCAATTCTTGGCGTACCACGCGATCGAACAGCAATTTCTCTGGCTCCTTCGGTTTCTGATTTCAACGCCAAAATATCCATTGAACGCTGCACTATGTCTGATAAATCTACATCGTTATAAAACTCTAACCGTTGTGTAATGCCAAATCGGTCGCGTAATGGCGAGGTAAGTAATCCGGCTCGTGTGGTAGCACCTACCAAGGTAAAGCGCGGCAAATCTAATTTGATTGAGCGAGCTGCCGGGCCCTCGCCAATCATGATATCCAACTGATAATCCTCCATTGCAGGATATAAAACTTCTTCCACAACAGGGCTCAAGCGATGAATTTCATCTATAAATAAAACATCCCTGTCTTCAAGATTCGTTAATAATGCTGCTAAATCGCCGGCTTTTTCCAACACAGGACCGGAGGTTTGGTGTAATTTAACCCCCATTTCATTCGCAATAATGTGTGACAGCGTGGTTTTGCCTAGACCCGGTGGGCCAAAAATCAGCACATGATCCAAAGCCTCCGAACGCGCTCTGGCTGCCGACATAAAAATGCCCATTTGCTCACGAATCGCAGGCTGGCCAATGTAATCTTCCAAAGCTTTTGGCCGAATAGCTCGATCGATCGCCTCATCGTCCAGCACATTATCAGAACTTATCAGTCGGTCACTTTCTATCATTTAATTTACGTCTTACTTCTTTACAGCAGATTGTAAAGCAGATCGAATAATTTGTTCACTGCTGGCCTCATCATTCGCCACCGCTCGCGCCCGTTTTTCAGCATCTTGTGGCTTATAACCTAATGCCACTAAGGCACTAATCGCCTCATCAACAGCGGATGTTTTTTGTGCCCACGCACCGCCTGTTGCTTTTGTTGCTCCCTTAGTTTGCTCAGGCAATCGATCACGCATTTCAATCATTAACCTTTCAGCCGTTTTCTTGCCAATACCGGGCAAACGCACAAGTGCTGCCACATTATTATCGCTAACGCATAGGCAAAAATCTTCAACACTCACCCCTGATAAAATACCTAACGCCACCTTCGGCCCCACACCATTGACTTTAATTAAGCTTCTAAATAACGCACGTTCTTGTTCTGTTAAAAAGCCGTACAAGATATGTGCATCTTCTCGCACCACGAGGTGAGTACGGATAAACACTTTTTCGCCCGAGGCAGGTAAATTAAAGAAGCTCGACATCGGTGTCTCCACATCATAACCCACACCATTCACTTCAATCACAACATGAGGCGCCTGCTTTTCACCCACAATACCTCGCAAACAACCAATCATGCCAACAACCCCTTTGTTGACTGCGTTATCTGTTCTGTATGGAAGTGACACAAAGCCACTGCTAACGCATCACTTGCATCCATTTGTGGATCTCCTTGAAGTTTTAATAGAACCTTAACCATGTGTTGAACTTGTGTTTTATCAGCACTGCCTTTACCAACCAGCGCTTGTTTAATCTGTCGAGCAGCATACTCAAAAACGTTAATATCATGTTCAAAACCCGCACAGATAGCCGATGCTCTTGCTTGCCCCAGCTTTAGCGCGGAATCTGCATTTCGTCCCATAAAAACTTGCTCTACCGCCATTTCTTGTGGGTTGTAATGTTCTATTATTTCACGCACACCCTGATAAATCTTTTTCAATCTGTCCGGAAGGTCACCGCTCCCTGTTCGTATGCAGCCGCTATCAACATATTTAACATTCCGAGCCACGATCTCTACAACACCGTAACCGGTGACTCTTGAACCTGGATCAATGCCTAATATACGCATTTATACCTTACTCTGCATCTTTCATAGCGAGTGTTGAAAAATCAGCATTTGAATAGACATTTTGCACATCATCCAACTCGTCCAATGCATCCAATAAGCGCAATATTTTTTCTGCGTCACTCTCACTCACTGGGGATAAATTATCCGCTCTTAAAGTCACTTCAGCCTGTTCATGCGTAAATTCTAATTCAACTAATCTGTCACGGATGACCATAAATTCTTCAGGCTGCGTTAGAACCTCAAATGAACCATCAGCGTGTGCAATAATGTCATCTGCACCTGCGTCTAATGCGGCTTCCATTAACGCGTCTTTATTCACCTCCTTAGAAAAATTAATCACCCCCAATTTTTGGAACATATAATCTACCGAACCGCTGGTACCCAAATTACCACCCGCTTTACTAAAAGCATGCCGCACTTCAGCTACCGTTCTGTTTTTATTATCGGTCAGGCAATCGACGATCACTGCGGTCCCAGCAGGCCCATAGCCTTCATAGCGAATTTCATCAAAATTTTCTGAATCAGTTGCGCCACTGCCTTTTTTAACAGCCGTTTCAATGGTGTCGCGCTTCATATTGTTAGACAGCCCTTTGTCAATGGCTGCTCTTAACCGAGGATTGTTGTCTGGATCAGGCCCGCCCGCTTTTGTTGCTACAGTGATTTCACGGATCAACTTGGTGAATAGTTTCCCCCTTTTCGCATCCTGCGCACCTTTACGGAAACGTATATTCGCCCACTTACTATGACCCGCCATGCACCGACCTCTTCATATCATACTTAACATGAAGAGTGTATCACTACCGTATATTTTGATTAAGTGAAACTATGATCAATTACCTTGAAACCCGGATGCGCGTACCATGAGCTAAAGACAGCGATATTTCTTCGGGCGTGATATTAGCTGGGAAATAAACACCGCTTATTTTTGCGTTAAAGAAACTACAACCCTCTAATTCACAATCTCGTAGATCCATCCCTCTTAAATCGGCATTTTTGAAATAGGCCCCCGATAGATTAAGGCCATTTAAATTAGCGCCTTTTAAATCAAATGCCCGAAATTTTGCATTTGTTAGATCAACCTTTTTTCCTTCTTCTCGAGCCTTATTAAATTCCTCGACCCTATCACTCTGTAACAAGTCATACATTTCACTTTGCTTTTCTTCCAACATTATTCATTACCCTTATTGCTCACCTAATTTACAACAAGTGTAGTCCATCAAGCCAAAATCACCGTATTTAGCTTTCACACATAAAAAAACCCCGCATAAAGCGAGGTTTTTTTGAATCCAAAGACGTGGATGTCTACATCATACCGCCCATACCGCCCATACCACCCATGCCACCCATATCTGGCATTGGTGCAGCACCTGCTTCTTCAGGCTCGTCGGTAATCATTGCCTCTGTTGTAATCATTAAACCCGCTATAGACGCAGCATTTTGAAGTGCTGTTCTAGTGACTTTAGCTGGATCAAGAATACCCATTTCGATCATATCACCATACTCACCCGTTGCCGCGTTATACCCTTCGTTACCACTCGCTTGTTTAACCGCTTGCAGTACAACAGAAGCTTCTTCACCTGCATTGGTAACAATTTGACGAAGCGGTGCTTCCATTGCACGTAACGCAATTTTGATACCGATATCTTGGTCGTGGTTAGTGCCTTGTGCCTTACTGGCCGCTTCTAAAACACGAATCAAGGCTGTACCGCCACCAGGTACCACGCCTTCTTCAACCGCTGCGCGTGTTGAGTGTAACGCATCTTCCACACGAGCTTTCTTTTCTTTCATTTCAACTTCTGTGGTTGCACCCACTTTAATGACGGCAACACCACCGGCTAGTTTAGCCATACGTTCTTGCAGTTTTTCTTTGTCATAATCAGAGCTTGCTTCTTCAGCTTGCGAACGAATTTGCGCCACGCGTGCTTCAATATCAGCCGCTTGACCCGCACCGTCGACAACAACAGTATTGTCTTTAGTGATGGTGACACGTTTTGCTGAACCTAAATCTTCTAGCGTTGCTTTTTCAAGTGTTAGGCCCACTTCTTCAGCAATAACCGTACCGCCCGTTAAAATAGCAATATCTTCCAACATCGCTTTACGACGATCGCCAAAACCCGGTGCTTTTACAGCAGCAACTTTTACAATGCCACGCATGTTGTTCACAACCAAGGTTGCGAGTGCTTCGCCTTCAATATCTTCAGCAATGATTAATAATGGGCGACCTGCTTTTGCAACGGCTTCCAATGTAGGCAGCAAATCACGGATGTTTGAGATTTTTTTATCGTGTAACAAGATAAAAGGATCTTCCAAATCAACACTCATGCTTTCTTGATTGTTGATGAAGTAAGGTGACAAGTAACCACGATCAAATTCCATACCTTCAACGACGTCTAATTCGTTTTCTAAACCAGACCCTTCTTCGACAGTAATAACGCCTTCTTTACCCACTTTATCCATGGCTTCAGCAATGATTTTACCGACGGACTCATCAGAGTTAGCAGAAATTGTGCCTACTTGAGCAATTGCTTTGGTATCAGCACAAGGCACTGATAAGTCTTTAATTGCATTAACTGCAGCAACAACCGCCTTATCAATACCACGCTTTAAATCCATTGGGTTCATACCCGCTGCGACAGATTTCAAGCCTTCAGTAAGAATAGCTTGAGCCAACACTGTTGCAGTTGTTGTTCCATCACCGGCAACATCAGATGTTTTAGCGGCAACATCTTTTACCATTTGCGCGCCCATGTTTTGGAACTTGTCTTTTAATTCGATTTCTTTTGCAACTGACACACCATCTTTAGTGATAGTTGGGCCGCCGAAGCCTTTGTCTAACACAACATTACGGCCTTTAGGTCCTAATGTTACTTTAACTGCTTTTGCTAGTGTGTTTACACCTTCAACCATTAGGCTGCGTGCATCATCACCAAATTTAACTTGCTTTGCCATGTTTCTTTTCCTTTCTCTAAATAAACTTTAAATTATTCAACAACTGCAATGATGTCGCCTTCGCTCATCACCAATAATTCTTCACCGCCTACTTCAACTTCAGTACCGGAATATTTGCCAAACATCACGTTATCGCCAACCTTTACAGACATCGGCTGAACATCACCTTTACTATTGATAGCACCATTACCCACAGCAACAATGTTGCCTTGACTTGGTTTTTCTTTTGCCGAATCTGGAAGCACGATACCGCCTGCACTAACCGCTTCTTCTTCAACGCGTTTAATAATGACGCGATCACCTAATGGACGTAAGTTCATTTATTGAATCTCCTATTGTTTAATATTGATATAGCCATTATGGCTAGCCCCATAGATATGGGGTGATGTTCAACTAAATCAACCCCATAATATGAAAAATTTTATGGCTTTTTTAAAAGTTTGAAGACTGCAGCATAAAAATGCTTAACTACTGTCGCCTCAGCCTACCTGCTGAACCAACAAATAAGCGTCTTTTGCTTATCTTCTACGAAACTTATGCTTAATAATCATAAAACTCAGTTACCATAATTATTGGCAACAATAACCTACACAACTGACCATGAATGACGAACAACTTCTTAGATACAGCCGACAAATCATGCTGCCTTCAATTGATATTGAAGGGCAACAAGCTTTATTGGATGCACGAGTCCTTATCATCGGCATGGGCGGTCTCGGTAGCCCAGTTGGGCTTTACCTTGCTGCCGCTGGCATCGGTCACATGGTCATTAGTGACTTTGACGAAGTAGACCTATCTAATTTACAACGCCAAATCGCCCACACTACTAAGCACATTGGTCAACCAAAGGTTGAGTCAGCAAAACAGTCCTTTCACCAAATCAATCCCATGATTGAAATCACCGCCATCAATAAAAAGTTAGAAGGCGATGAGTTATTAGCACAAGTTAAACTCGCTGATATTGTTGTCGATTGCTGTGACAATTTTGAAACCCGCTTTGCCATTAACGATGCCTGTGTTGCCACTAAAACGCCTTTAGTCTCTGGCGCGGCAATTCGGTTTGAGGGGCAAGTTTCCGTCTTTGATACACGCGATGCAACCTGCCCATGCTATAACTGCCTCTACCCACGTGACGGATCGGTTGCTCAAAACTGTTCAGAAAATGGCGTCATCGCACCCATTACTGGCATCATAGGTAGTACACAAGCGCTTGAAACCATTAAAGTACTCACAGGTGCCGGCCAATCCTTACAAGGCCGCGTTTTATTGCTTGATGCGCTATCAATGCAGTGGCAGAGCATGCAGCTACCTCGCAATCCAAATTGCCCTACCTGCTCAAATTCTTAAAGCTAATCTATTGCTTATTAAAAACATTAACATAACCAATGACATTTCATTAGCCCTTTTATAGCCTAAGACGCATAAAACAACGGCACGCCTATCACATCGACTCAAATTGCTTTATTATTTAAACCGTACACATACTATATGGATAAAGCGGCTTAATACGACTAACGATTGTCCACTGAGCGACAATGGTTGTTAGACACGTAAAACAAATAAGATTGGGCCGTTAAGTTAACTAAATTTTTGAATTGAGGTTATAAAATGGATAACAAAATCGTACAAATAATTTTGGCTATATTCCTTCCCCCCATCGCTGTATTCCTTAAAAAGGGTGCCGGCAAAGACCTTATTATCAATATCCTGCTGTGTTTAGTGTTTTATATTCCTGGTGTTGCTCATGCTTTATGGCTTGTAACAAAATAGGCTAATACCCGCGTCTAACAACTAGCAAAAAAGTAAGGCGCAGCTCTATGCCCCTGTCCTAAATCATGAGCTAGCGCGATAAAAGCATCTTTACTCGCCGATTCCAGTGAGCAATCAGCGTAGTGCCCAGCTACCTCATAACGCTTGAGCAGGTGGCAAGCGTTTTAAGTGATAAAAACAAGCGCGGTAATGCTTTACAGCAAGGAAATACAAGCACTTGCATTCAGCCGCAGAAAACTTATACTTAGATTCATTCAGCGCACCATTAATTATAATAAATATTAAAAAAATATAACCGCAGGAGATCCAACATGAAGTGGGAAACACCAACATACAAAGACTTACGTTTCGGTTTTGAAGTAACGATGTACATTTATAACCGATAAATACAGACAGGCATTAAAAAGGGTCCTTATAAGAGCCCTTTATAATGCTATAAATTCAATAACCTTGAGGATGAAAGGCTTTAAAGTCATATTAACAGCCTCAGACTAGTAGGCCCAGTGTTCAGTCACAGATAGAGATTTTGGTAGGCTAATTTGCCCCCCCTTCCTAATAAACAAGCTCTCAATGCTTAACCTTCAGGGACAACTGATTTCAACATCTCGAAGGTTTTAATACTCTAACAACATTATTAAATTTAGCACTTCACCTTGTAGCTAAAACCAAAAGCCTTTACTTAATGAAACAACAACAACCGAAGCATTATCTTGGTTAGGTGCTTTAGCAAACTCAACGGCAGTTAAGAGTTTTGATGAAATAAAGTCTGGTGATTTATTTTTATTCTTATCTATTATAGTTTCAATGTCTTTTAACGTTATAGTATCTAAGCCATCTGAAGCTAAAACCAACTTATCTTTAGAAGATAAATAATTTAGTTTACTTTGAATATCGACTAAAGGAATATCATCAACCGAAACGTAGCTTCTTAGAGCACTCCGCTGCGGATCAGATAAAGCCTCTTCTGTTTCTAAACGACCAATTTCAACTAGGCCATCAAGCACAGCAGCCATAGAATGGTCTTCATTTAGTTTTATAACCTCCCCTTTTCGATATAAATAAAGGTGGGAATCACCCACACTTAACCAATGTAAATCACTATCACTAACATAAATAGCCACGAGTGTTGTGCCCATATCAGGGGGTGCAGCGTTATCATTTACCTCAGCTTTGATGGCAAGCTGGGCCTCTGATAATGACTTTGCCAAGGCATCTGATGGCGTAAGCTTGGTCGAGGTAATAAATTCATTTACAAAAGCCGTAACGACGATATGGCTGGCAAGCGCTCCTCCACTATGCCCCCCCATACCATCACACAAAACAACCAAACAACTATTCAAGCCTTTGAACTGCTCGGTACATATCTCATAGTAATCTTCTTGGTAGTCTCGACTTCCTTGAATCATATTACCCTGTATTTTTAATTCCATGCTGCTTTGCCTAACTTAACTCCCAATCAAAAGCATCATCACACAACTGTACAAATTTAAGTGTGGTGCTACCAACTGAGATAGTCATATTATTATTCAGCTCACAAGATGATAAGACAGGTTGGTCTTCTAAATAGGTTAGGTTTTGACCGCCACCATGCTGGATATAAAACTTTTTATTCTTATGGTCATAAGCTATTTGACAGTGGGCATTTCTAGAAATCTCTTCATCACCAAAATCAAGTTTTACGCCCGCTTTTTCACCACGCCCAATAGAGTTCAGCCCATACCCAAGTGGTAAACTCATCCCTCTTCCCGGTCCTTTCACTACTACAAGCCAGCCCACAACAAACTCTGGATGATAACGATTAGCGCTGTTAGTAAGTGTGCTTTCTGATGCTACTTCGTTATTCGAAGTCGTCGGTCGCACTCTTCTTGTTACAGGATTAGTATCCGAGCTTTTAATACCCTGTGAAGCATCATCTGTATCGGCCGGGAGGCTCTCCGATGCTCCACCTTTCTTAATAGTTGCAAATGCCCCTGCTTCACTCCCAACTCTCCGAGTTGGGTTATTAAAAAAACCACCTTTTGTACTATCATCATTTGACATAATTTTCTCCTATACTGTCATCAGCGTCGCGTTGCGATTGTTTTCCGATATCTACTATTCGGATACAGTCTTGTATAAATTGTAAACGCCTCATCGGTATTGATCTTAGAGGCTACCGTAAAATCCCTTTTTTCTTGCTCAGATGAAAATTTGTTAGGTTGTTCAGAAGGGGCTTGGGCTACTTTATTAGGAACAACCGAATTACCCCTTGAGTCACTGTTTAACTCTCTAACTTTTTGCTCGACCTTCGGCTTAATAGACGGAGCATTAACTAGTTGCTCATTGCTCTTTTTACTTCCAATATTGCTTGCCATATAGACCATTATTAGACCAACGCAGACTCCAATGATCGCAATAACCGCGTTCATATTAAAACTCTTTTCAATATTGGCAGGGTTAGCCTTACTTTTTACCTCTCTATGCTGGTGTTTAACTAATTCTTTTTTATCTAATTTCTTTGTTGCCTGACTCTCTTTACCCTGTGAAGATTGAGTTAAACCAACACCTTTTTTTATTACATCTAACCATTCATTAACTGTTTGCGGTCTATCTATTTCTTCTGGTGATAAGGCCCAGTCTAAAGCAGAAAGAAACCCCTTATCTTCATCTTCCAAGCGATCTACAAGCGTTGGCAATGTATCGTTTCGTATGCGTTCGGTCGCTTCAAAATGCGATAAGTTTTCACCGGTTAAACACACATAAGATACGGCTGCTAGAGCATAAATATCAGTCCACGGTCCTTGATTTCCTCGTGTTGAATATTGTTCAATGGGCGCGTAACCAGGTGTCAGTATTGTAGAAATTGACTGTGAACGAACACCAATTGCTTGCCGAGCTGCACCAAAATCAATCAAGACAGCGCTTCCATTATCTTTAACACGTATATTTCCAGGCTTTATGTCGCGATGAAGCATGCCAGCCGAATGAACAAAAACCAGCCCCTCAGCAATTGGTACAATTATTTTTTTTACTTCAGCAACTGATAGTAGACCATCTTTTTGAATCACATCAGAGACATCACGGCCATCTGCAAAATCCATGATGATATAAGCTGTATTGTTTCTCTCTATAAAACGAATAACACGAATAATACTTGCATGTTCAAAAAGAGCTAATGTTCTAGCCTCTTGAATAAACCGACTCAAGCCCCAACTATATTCATCAACATCTTCAAGAACACGTGTTTTGGGAGAAACATGCATGGCATGGTCTCGAGCAGCTAAATTAAAAGGAAAGTACTCCTTTATAGCTACATACCGATTCAATTGCTGATCAAATGCCTTATAAGTAATCCCAAAACCTCCCGAGCCGATTTCATTCTCAATAATATAATCGTCTAGTTGGTAGCCTTTAGGAAGTACTTGCGTTGGCGATACGGCTTCATTATTTTGAATGCGGTCTTGGTTATCCATTATGTGTCAGAATTTCATATGTTATTTTGGTTTTGCAAATAAGCCTATTATTTTCCAGTTCCAGCCTTTTTCACTGGCTCCCGCAAAATAAAGCTTCTTATTTACCGTTCCTTTGACAGTAATTCGTCTAATAGATGGGCAGTCGATACTGACAACCGCACGAAGTTGCCCAATTAATCGCTGCAACTCTACTCTATCCCCATCAAAAACCCTTGGGTCTTGTGATTGAATATCGAATTTTGCTTCATAAGCTGACCGGCAATCTATGTTCAGTAAATAGGCATTCATTCCTAAATGAGACATAACTGGTGTAGCAGAAAAAGCATTTAAACTCATAGTGGAGAGGATCAAAAAGAAAAAGCATGATCGCCACTTTAAGGAATAAAAATGCAATATTTTATTCAATTTAAACACCCATATTATTTAAGTTAACTAAGCTAACTTCCAAATTCCATTTCCTTGCTGGCATACTCTAATATCTTCTGTAAGCACGCCTTTTGATGTCGTCACCTCTTGACGCACAGTTTTACAAACACCGCTTGCTTGTACATTTACTTCGGACACGGAGCTAGTAGATGTTTGCGTATAGTTTACTGGTTCATTAGAAGGGTGCATTAAAGGGCTATAAACATAACCACTAGCGGTGCCATCTGGTAACTGAGAAATTAAAAACCACTTTTTATCTGGTAGCGCCTCGCCTATTACTTGTACAGATTCATTTCCCGATAATTTAGCAACGGTTTTATAGTCTGTTCCCGGACCACTACGCACATTAATTCGAGAGTTAGGGCTATAAGCTGCGCCGACTAACTTTAATGGAGGGGTTTTTTCAACTCTATCTTTTAAAACCCTAACTTTGACATTTTTATCTTGCCTTGTTTCTGGCACACTATCGACGACTCTAACTTGCCCTGTAACGCCCTGCTCACCTGAGAAAGCCACCGGTCTTCCACTTGCTGCTGATTGTTGCTGGGCTGCAAATAGCTTTTTTTGATCTTCTGAACTCAAAACCTTAGCAAATTGATCGCCAATATAGGTCCCCGCTGCTGCCCCAGCCATAACAATCGCTGCACGAACCAAAGGGTTGTCAACATTCTCTGCAAGCTTGGCGGCAAGAACACCACCACCTAAACCACCAACAACTTTGCTTATGCTCGACTTTTGTTCTTCTGTCATCCCCGCACAACCACTGAGTACAACGATTATCGACAAAATGAGATACAGCGATCTATTAAATTTCATTTATTACTCTCCATTTATTAATAAATATAAAACCCATTAACCAGCTATCACTTTAAACGAAACCGATCCCAATTTAACATTCGCACCATTATTGAGAGCGACACTTTCTTTAGCGGTTAGCTGCCGTCCGTTTACGTATGTACCATTAGTCGATTCCATATCTCGAATAAATAAATCATTTCCTTGGGCGTAAAATACACAATGTTGCCTTGATATACTGTCATCATCTATCGCATATTTCCTATTGCTAGGGTCTCGGCCAACAATAACTTCACCTTTGTATAACTCATCAACATTAATTACTATTCTATATCGTCGATTATCATCACCATAACCATCAAGAATTAAACTAGCTTTTGATTTTGATACATCGGCACTATAGTTATTCGCTTTTTGAGTAGCCTCAGCTTTTTTTGAACTAGATGAAGGTATAGACCTAGAATATGTTTCGATGACACGAGCAACCTTTTTTTTGCCTGATGGGCTTCGCATTGCATAAAGCACCAGTAAACTCATCATCACAAAGCCTATTGCAGCTATAATAAAACCTTCTTTAATTACCCCGCTCAGCTTTTCGTCAGAGCTTAGACACTCATCGTCATCAAGCGTGTAAGTTATATTCCTTCCACTCAGAATTTTTACCAACTCACGAACATCGGTTGCATAATAAAAACCGGCCGCAAAAGTTCCACCCGTTTTACGGCCTTTATTATCATATACAGTATCAAATGCACCCTGAGTATTGATACCTATCACTCTCTGACAACCATCAATTAATGGTCCACCGCTATTTCCTTTATTTATAAATGCACTATGCTGAACTAGCCTTAAAGGCGCGCCTCCTTTCCTCCAAACACCATTTTCTATAAGTCGCCCTAGCACACCAGAACTAAATGTTGATTCAGCAACAATATCAGAGGTTCTTATTGTTTTTGAGTCCGCAACGCCAGGGAACCCAACAGCACGAACAGCTTTACCTTTTTCTGGCAAATTGCTTGTTAACGTAATTGGTGATAACTGCAATGATCTCAATGCATCTTTTTTAATCAATAAAATAGCTAAGTCCAGATCAGAAGAGCTCCAAATAACCTCAGCATTGGGCCTTTTTATAATGCTTTCCAACCCAAGGGATTGTCCATCTGGCACGACAGAAAATAAAGCTCCACCCTGAACCACATGATTGTTAGTAACAACATAACCACCATTATTTATTACAAACCCAGTTCCATGCCCTGTGCCCGATACTTTGCCTTTACGAAAAGATACTGTATGCACTTTAACAATCGATGTTGTAAAAGCTTTACTCTCCGCGAATGCATATGAAGGATATGCGTAAATGGGTATTAGTAATATAACTAGACTTATTAGCTTTAATTGCCAGCGATTTAAAGCATACATCAATGGAATCAAGCGCATTAAATACCTCCTAAGATACTCAACGTACATCGCACTTCACCAAACTCTACTATATCTCCAGCGATAATAATTAAACCCTCAGGCCCAACCGGTTGCTTATTTACTTGTGTTCCACCAGTAGAGCCCAGGTCGATAATATTTAAACGGTTGTCTTTAACAAATAACCGAGCATGTTCTCGACTGACAGTGTCATCTGCAATCACTACCTGGGAAAGATCAGGATTTCTGCCAACAACTAGACCCTTTTTTCGTTGCATTAAGTCCTTTCCTAAAACAATAAAAGCCACCGGTGCACCTGAAGAATCAACCCCCTCAAACCGACAGTCGCCAAAGCTAGCTGTTGCTGCTTTCAATTCTTCTTTTGCTAGCCGTGAGCTTTTTTTCTTATTAATCAGTAGCAATAAAATGATAAAAATGGCAACGGCTATTGCGCCGACAACAGACCAAAAAAGAATTTTATTATCTTCTTTTATTTCGATATTTTCTGTGCCTAAACTTTCTGCTTTTGTGTTTATATTAGAAACAATCTCAGTGATATCACTACGACCTTTTTCCGCCTCTTTCCTGGCCTGTTTTTCTTTCTCAACTTGCTTTTCCGCCTCTTTTATTTTTTTCTTAGCCTTATTTATTTGTGCCTGTTGTTTTATTTGTGCCTGTGCTTGTTGCTCTATAGCACTTAAACAAGGCTTATCTGCAACTTTTGTTACTATGTTTGATGCCGATAATTCTGCAGTGAGTATGCTGATATCAATCACCTCAACACCTGTTGGCAGATGAGGTTTCCAAAGTTGCTTTAAAGTCATCTCTCTCTTTGGGCTCACGATTCCAAGCAACTCACCACACCGATTAACTACCGGTGCGCCATACCCTCCTCTACCAATAGAAGCAATCAAACTATAGCGCCCATCAATAGCACCAGACCCGTTTAAAAGGGCCTTAGCGAAACTTTTATTATGGAGCTCCGAAGCAACAAACTTAGGCCGCTTAGAAAAGCTAAAGAACGACCCTCTTGCCCTTTCTATTGACAAGCTCCAGTAGCCTGCAATTTCTAATGAATCATTATTTGATACAGAGTTTAAAGCAATTTTTACAGGCTCCTGCTGTAAAGTACTTGAGCGAAGTATTGCTAAATCAGTAACCTCATTTTTGGAAATAATAGCTGCGCTTTTATTTAGACTGTCATCACCTTGAAGAACAACTCGATCCGCATACGCTAATAAATGCGCGCTCGTTATCACTACGCCATCTGTTGTGACGACGACTCCGCTACCTTGATTCAATAATTGATCGCCTTTATAGGCAAGAACTTGGACTACGCTATCAGCCCATTGCTTAACCGGCTGGTCAGTAGTTTTTGTAGGATTGTTGGCAAAAGCCGATGACACAGAAAACAAGAGAGAAAATAACAAACAAAACAAGCATTTATTAAGCTGTACGCAAAAATAAAATACTTTATTAGACGTAACCATAGATAAAATCCTTTTTAACTAAACAAACTCACTGTATTAACTTTTTGTAACTCAAAAGTTTTTAAAAGCATAACTGAAAAAAAGAATACAGTTATTTATTAGAACTAACAATATGTAATACGTAGATTAACTACAAGTAACCATTTCGGTTATTTAAAAATGAATGCAACCACCCGACACAAACAAGGCAATTTAAAGCTCTTAATATCTACACTTCTTAAAATAAAAAACTCTTATCTTCGGACTGATTAATACATTGTTTACTATTTATCAGGCTTATGACTGCAAACAGATCTTTCATGTGAATCTAGAAATATTCATTGACTCGTTACCCCCATATCTCATTATTATTGCGTTTTTTTTCGGCAGTTCTTCAAAGAATTAACTCAAACTACTGACCCGAACCAATGGAAACTGCAAAGAAACTTTAAACCCTGGTCTCGTATTTTCGATGTGTAATTTTGCTCCATGCCGAATAGCTACAGCTTGCACAAACCTTAGTCCAAACCCATATCCGGCAACTTTCCCTTGTTGCGCTTGTTGTAAAATTGTATTTAAATCATCTGAATCAGCACCTCTCCCTGAGTCTGAAACAGCAACTACAGCCCTACCATTATCTATAAAGACGTCAATAGCCACTTGACTGTTAGCAGGTGCATACTTCAATGCATTATTAAGTAGATTTGTGATGGCATTGATTAACAAATTCTCCTGCCCAAGTATTTTCGCGGAATTTTCAGGCTTAACGAGCTCCAGTTGAGCATCATCGAAAGCATCTTGATATAGCTTTGCTGCTGTTAAGGCTATTTCGCATAAGTCCACCTCACGCATTACACTATCCGTACTAGACTCAATCTTCGAAAGCTCTAAAATTTCTCGTAATAGAATAAGAAGAGCTTTCGCTGAGTCAGCCATTTCAAGTTGATCTTTTTTAGTAGCCAACTCGTGAAGGTGACTAAGTTCTTTATTTATTTCGTGTGCAGCCATTTGACTTACTGCCTCAAGCCCCATCATCAGCCGCGTATTTTCATCCAACGCTCTATTTATATACCGCGCTAACTCAGCGAGCTCATCTTTTTTATTGATCTCTTTCTCCGCAATTCTTTTGTTAAACATTCCACTTTGAACCTTAGATAGCACCTTATTCATTTGCTCAACTCTGCGGCTAAATTGCCTATTAACAAAAAGAACAAGTAATGTTAGTACTCCCGCAACAATTCCTATCGTTGTCGCAATATTAGAGAATACTTCCTTACTTTTAAGCAAATACGCTTGTTCAAGCTCATAGTAAAAATACTTTTTTTTATCAGGAGAGAGAGAAACCGTATTTTTTTGCAGCTCACTTTTGACAATATTATCCGTCAACACTTTAAGACTAAAAACTGTTATCAACGTTGTTAGTAACACCAAGGTCACTAATAAAAGGTGAATTGCCCGAAACATTCGTTTAGGTTTTTTTGAAATATTAATCACTCCTGGTTATCTGCTTTTTTAAGCGTTAAGCGATACCCTAAGCGATTATTAATAATTAAGGGCGCATCCGGGAGTACTGATAAATTCCCTCGAAGTCTACTTAGCGCTGTGTTAATCACCGTTTCTTGAGGTGGCAAGCTCTTATAGCTTTCCCATACTGATCGCCATAAAACATCTCGGCTTATATATTCGCCTTTTAGTGAGACTAATACTTTTAAAATTTCGAAAGATTGAGGTCGTAAAGAGATTGCTTCTCCATGCCAAAGAGCTGTGCGATTTATCGTACGAATTTCCATACCTTCCCAAACCTCAACTGACTCTGGAACACGCTTACCCCGCACCCTTCTTGCTACAGCACGGAGACGCGCATTAAGTTCTTCAAGATCATAAGGTTTATTTATATAGTCATCGGCACCTAGATCTAGTGCTAAGATATGATCATGAGTAGCGCCTAAACGACTAGCAACTAAAATGCCTGGCGCTTTAGTTTCTAGCTCATTGAACCATCTTATTAAAGCCAAACCATCTTCCGAATCGCCAAGCATACGATCAAGAATAACCAAGTCAAAAGCAACCTTGGCAAACTGTGCTCGTGCAGCTCTAACAGTTCCTACAATGACAAACTCCCAGCCTAAACTAGTTACTTCTCGTTTCACTTGGTTTGCAAGTAGGTCATCGTCTTCTACAATCAATACTTTTAAATTTGCTATATTTTTTTCCATTGATTTTAATTCCATTACCTATTTTTAAATCAAGCTTAAAGAACAGAAAAGTTCAAAAAAAAGGAATGAGCTTTATAAAAAACATCTCTATCTATGTCTCTTAAACTAATCGTTAACTTTTGTTTATCACAAGGTAATTCAAAATTTGTTTTAAATCAGCTTACCATTACGGTTATTTAAAGCATTTTGCATTATAAAAAACTAGATACTTAGTTCTGCATCTATCAAGTTAATAGTGGAAAATTAGCACCCCGTCTGAAGAAAAAGGATATCCGAGTAGCCGATTAAATATTCATTCAAACATATGTATAAATATGCCACTTCACAGTAACGGCATCAATCTCGGCAAGCAATATCAAATTATTACCTCAATGGTTACTGGCAAAAATCTCGAATGACTATTACCTTGTCATAGTAAAATTGATAACATCAAATGGAGTTGTAATGAAAATCCAACATCGTTTCTTTCTACTTTTCATGCTAATGCTATCCGCTGCAGCCAGTGCACAAATAGATAACTTAACACCTCTCTATGAACAAGATAAATATGCTATTTATCCTTCTTCTCCATATTGGTGCTCAACTAGCAACACAAAGTATAGCGATAACATTGAACTTAATATTCTTTATGATGTGGAGAATGATAAAAGAGATACATTAATCTTTGGAGGAAACACAAATCAAGACTACATCCGCTTTTTTAACAAAGTAATATCTCCTATTATTGCAAACCATTGCCCTCACTATAGTGGTTTTAGTCCTAGTGCAAATTTACGATTTAACAATAAAGAAGATTGGAAAAAACATAATGGCAGATACTGGGATAGACTAACGTTTTCCTATGTTATTCGTAAAAAAAGTCAGGCTGGCAAAATTGCTGTCAGCTATAAAGGACAACTTACAGGGCGTTACTTAAGTGCTGAAGCTTTAGCCAAACAAAAACAAGACAAAAATTTGATCGCCACTCAGGCCGCTGAAAATCGAAGTGAAGCAAAAAAGCAAGGGCATCCTTTCAAAGCATTAGCCGGAGGTGGATATTTAGATACTATCTATACAGGTGATTTTATCGCCCAAAATGAAGTTGCTTGGTACTATCTTTCAAAAATAAAAAAAAGCAATCAAAATGATGCCGCAATGGGTGTCTTTCTCTCAATGCTTGGTTCGACATTTTCAACAACCAAAAAGGACATGACGGTTTTAGAGGAAATCAGCATGTATTATTTGGCTCGCTCAGGCGAACGACGACCTAGTGATTGCTTTGACCCGGGCGCTATCAAACGCACATTTACATATAATTACCCTGAAATAGTCTATGAAGATGGCTATAGAATTCCAGCCTCTCAACTAAAATCAGAATACACGATAAACCCTCAATTCATTCCACTTTGTGACAGATTATGCGAAAAACAAGGCGTACTTTACGCTGTGGCAAATGGTATTAATGCCGGCATGAAGAGACTAGAGATTGCGGATCTTTATCGGGGTATTGACGAAATGATCCAACATTATTCTTGTAGGAGCCCAGAAATTAAAAGATTCGAAGCCAACCTTATTAAATATAATGAAAAAGAGCTAAATCAGCCTTCAAATATTAGACGCAATACATTTAAAACAGTGCTTGAAGCGCCAGAGTCAACTTATATCCCTTATGCTCTTCAGCCTCATTCAGCCATTGCAGATAAATTTATGGCTGACAATGCTAAAAACCCAAATGTCGTCACTACACTTAGTGGTTTGCAATACATTATGCTAACGCAAGGGCATGGTAGGCAACCAAGTCCTGGCGATATCGTCAATATCTATTATAAAGGCACTTTGGAAAACGGGAGAGTTATTGCAAAAAAATACGCCACAGGCACACCTTCAACTATATCCACCAACGGCTTAATTAAAGGCATGTCTGAAGCGGTATTATTGTTAAAACCTGGTGGTAGAATTAAAGTTTTTGTACCACCTCATCTTGGTTTTGGAGACAGCGCTAATGGAGTTATTAATAAAGACTCCATTTTAATTTACGAAATAGAATTAGCCCCCTCTATAAACTCCCCTTCTCATATTTCGGAGCCGGCAAGAATAGTCCCCACCAAAACCTTAAAGAAACTCACTGGCAATACCCGAAAACGAACATCGTTTACAACACAACCACAACAAAAACCACCTTCTCAAGTTAGAAAACCGGTTTCCGCTATCATTCAATCTGCTAAAAACACTCAACCTGACAAAAAAACGCTGTATCTAGCATCAGAAGATCTCGAGATTACTAATAATTTTAAGTTCCCTGTAGACATTACCTTAAATAGCGTCTTGGTTGATTTTTTGGCTGTTAAATTAGCGTCAGATCAGCTTGATAATAACAGCTGGTGGACAATGCTATCATCACGTTGGCGTTATGAAAAATCCGAACTATCACCCATGGGTGGACATTTTTTTCATCCGACCGCTCAACAATTTTCCAATGATGATCTTGAAAATACTCTCATACATTTTAAAAATTGGATGTTAGAACAAAGTAATAAGTTACCAGAGATTATCTACATACCTGCGTCTGTAATGGTTGCTAAAGTTGGCAATACTACTCATGCAGTCCCTGCTGACGGTTGTGCGATTTTGGATGACAAAAAAAACCTTAGACCTCACCAATCCAAACTAACTAAGGCTCTATCACAATCACTTTTACCTAAGATGCAGAGCTGTCAGCAACGAATTAAGACTAACAGCGACGACTTAATGAGTTGTGTAATGGCACACCAAAGCGACCCAAGTTTTTGTGGACAACAAATAAAAAATAAACTGACAAAATGTTTAGCTGAATCACCTCAAAACCACACCGATACATGGAACAAAATAAACGTCAAATGGGTTCAAAGTAATTTTAGTATAGCCCAATGTAATGCTTATTTAAGACATGAAAAATTACGCACCTCGAAAAGGTTTCCAACAGACAACGGTTCTCTTCAATTTAAACCATCACAAATTACTGCTCGATTCAATTTTGGCCAATCATTTAGCTTACCCTCTATAAAGGATAAACCCTTCAATTTAGAAAGGCCGCTAGAACAAGCGATATTAATGTTTAAAGTTAAAATACTTTCAGGAAAATTATCTTCTGTGCTTACAAAGAAAGGGCCTACCCTTCAGGTAAAAACAAAGATTATTAGCACAAAATACACTAAAGGAACTACTTACGGGTTAAAACCTATTCGGGGGGCGTCAAGCTGATATTTCTCAATATATAAAACGAGTTAACTAAAACCCTGCCCTCCCATATCGACATACAAGATCAGGTTTCAGCACAAAACTGCAACCTAATGAAGCCTTTATTCTTTATTGTAAAGTTAGAACAATCACTCTCCGACTTTGTAGCGTTTATCTTTAGAAATGGTATTTACTCGCTACTCCTAGCAGTGTTGCTATAAAGGGTAATTTTGCCGAACAATTAATAATGACCCCCTATATCAGACGATACGATAGAATACTATCGTATGCCTAACGGTCATTCTTAGAATCTGAATGATAGCGCAGCATTTTAATTAGCTTACTCATTTAACTAGGTTTTTTCTTTATTACGAAAAAAAATTTCAATACCCGTTTAATTAACTTTTACCATAAAATCGATTAGAACTCTAACTGACTCCTCTTATTAAATTTATGCAAATTCGTGTTTTAGGCTCAGGTGCTGGCGGCGGCTTTCCACAATGGAATTGTAGCTGCCCTAATTGCAAAGCTGTACGCGCAGGAACGATTAAAACCTCTACTCGCAACCAGTCATCCATTGCCGTTTCATCGGATGGCGAGCACTGGGTTTTATTTAACGCGTCGCCTGACGTTCGCGCTCAATTAGAGAGCTTTCCTGAAATACACCCAAAAAATAAAGTACGTGGCACCGGTATTGAAGCCATTGTGATGTTTGATTCTCAAATTGATCACGCTACAGGGTTATTGATTTTACGCGAAGGCGACCCATTAACCATTTATTGTACCGAGATGGTAAAGCAAGACCTAACAACCGGTTTTCCAATTTTTAACATTTTGGAACACTTTTGTGGTGTGAATGAGCATGCTATTCCACTGGATGGTCATGCCTTTACTATCCCCAATATTAATGATTTAGAATTTATGGCGTTACCGCTAAAAAGCAAGGCACCGCCCTATTCACCTCACCGTAACGACCCGCATGAAGGAGACAATATTGGGATGGTTATTCGCCAGTGTTCAACGGGCAAAACGATGTTCTACGCACCAGGCCTGGGTGAAATCGAGCCACATGTTGAAAAAGCCATGTGCGAAGCTGATTGTGTACTGGTAGACGGTACCTTCTGGACAGACGATGAGCTTGCTTCAGTGGGCCGCCCTTTATCAGCTAGAAAAATTGGTCACTTACCACAATCCGGTAAAGGCGGCATGATTGAGTTTTTAGATACCCTCAAAAAACCTCGAAAAATCTTGATTCACATCAATAACACCAATCCCATACTCAATGAAAATTCTAAAGAACGCGATATACTGACCCAACACGGCATTGAAGTATCATTTGACAACATGAATATCGAACTCTAAGCCATGACAGAACAAACACCCTGGTCTTTAGAAGAATTTGAACAACGCATTCGCGATATGGAGCGCTTTTACCACATTCATCACCCGTATCATGTGATGATGCACGAAGGCGCTCTCAACAAAGAACAAATTCGTGGCTGGGTGGCAAATCGCTTTTATTATCAAGTTAATATCCCCTTAAAAGATGCTGCGATTATGGCCAACTGCCCCGACCGCGACACACGCGCTCAGTGGGTTCAACGCATTCTTGACCACGATGGCGCACCCGGGGAAATCGGTGGTATCGAAGCCTGGCTACAGCTCGGAGAAGCGGTAGGTTTAACCCGCAAAGAAGTCTTGTCTGAAGAACACGTATTACCCGGCGTGCGCTTTGCGGTAGACGCGTACGTTAATTTTGCACGACGCGTTACATGGCAAGAAGCGGCAAGCTCCTCGTTAACGGAGCTATTTGCGCCTAAAATTCACCAACAACGGTTAGATAACTGGCCTGAACATTATCCGTGGATTGATTTAAACGGCTTAACGTATTTTCAAAAACGTCTGTCGGAAGCACGTCGTGATGTAGAACATGGTTTACGTATCACGCTGGAGCATTATAAAACGCGCGAGCAGCAAGAAAAAATGATTCGTATTTTAAAATTTAAACTCGATATTCTTTGGACAATGGCTGACGCTATGCACATGGCATACGTGCATCACATGCCCCCTTACTGTACCGTTGATTCATGAGCCTTCAAACTCATAACACCCTCCAACTTTCCCCTGCTTATCGACTACAGTGGGAAGCAGCTCAGAATATGTTTGTCCTGCTCTACCCCGAAGGATTAATTGAGTTAAACCAGAGCTCTGCAGAAATTTTACAATTATGCGATGGCACCAACACACTGGCCCGTATCGTGGTTGCATTAGAAAAAAAATTCAACACCACCGGCTTGGAAAATGACATCAAAAACTTCTTAACCGTCGCACTCGATAATGGCTGGATCACTCAAAGCACCTAGCCCGCCACGCTGGTTATTAGCAGAGCTAACCTACGCTTGCCCTTTGCAGTGTCCGTACTGTTCTAACCCACTCAATTACGCCCATATCAACGATGAACTCTCTACTGAAGACTGGAAACGCGTCCTCAAACAGTCACGTGAAATGGGTGCCGTACAACTCGGTTTTTCCGGCGGCGAGCCACTGCTAAGAAGCGACTTAATTGAACTGGTTCAATATGCACATCAACTGGGCTATTACAGCAACCTCATCACCTCAGGATACAGCATCGATGAGGCTAAAATTATTGCACTAAAAAAAGCAGGCCTGGATCATATTCAAATCAGCCTACAAGCCAGCTCACAGGAATTAAATGACTACATTGCTGGCACAGAAAGCTTTGAACAGAAAAAAACCGTGGCCAAACTGGTAAAAAAACACGGTTACCCGATGGTGCTTTGCGTGGTACTTCACCGCGCAAACATTCATCAAATGAAAGACATTTTGGAAATGGCCATTGAACTCGAGGCAGATTTTGTCGAACTGGCCAACACACAATACTACGGCTGGGCGCATCACAACCGTGATCAACTGATGCCCACTCAGCAACAATTAAACGATGCCGAACTTATTGCTAATCAATACCAAGCCTCACAAAAAGGTAAAATGAAAATCTATTATGTGGTGCCTGATTATTATGAAGGACGCCCGAAAGCCTGTATGAACGGTTGGGGAACAACTTTCCTGACGATTGCCCCTGATGGTTTGGCACTGCCGTGTCACTCTGCCCGACAGTTACCTAATTTTGATTGCCCCAATGTAAAAGACCACTCCGTACATAACATATGGAATGAATCAAAAGCATTCAACTATTTTCGTGGTGATGGCTGGATGAAAGAACCTTGCCGCAGTTGCGAAGAGAAGGATAAAGACTTTGGCGGCTGTCATTGCCAAGCCTTTTTGTTAACCGGTGATGCAACCAATACCGACCCTGTTTGTCACTTATCCCCACAACACAACCTTGTGACTGAGGCCGTTGACCTCGCAAACCTTAACAACAAACAACCCAGTGAAAAACCACTTGTTTTTCGCAATAGCAAAAATTCCAAGCCCTTTAAATAACCCCCTTTAAGGACAGTTTATCCATTTGATCTTGAAGGCTTAAATGCATCTGTCGCAGAGACCAAAGCATCAATCATTTCTTCCCCGTGTGCTAAATGCGTTGAATTTGGCAAAGGTATAAATTTAGCGTTAGGTAATGCTTTCGCCAAAGTAAATGAAGATTCAATCGGGCACATATAATCTTTTTGTCCATGAATAATCGTACACGGTAAGTCCTGTATACGAATGGCATTCTCCAAAATTTGATTTTCACGAATAAAATAATCATTCATGGCGTAATGCGTTTCAATACGCGCTTGGGCAATCGCTGTTTCAGGCACTTCACCTTCCAGTTCTTCCGCATTAAACTCTTCCCCGAGAACCACTGCACCACCCCATGCATCCCATTCACGTGTTGTGTCTTGTTGAACGTCAGCATCATCAATATTGAGTCGGTGATAGTAGGCTTTCAGCACCTCCTTGCGCTCATTTTTTGAGATGAATTCAGTAAAACGATACCAAGCTTCAGGGTACAACCGATTCGCACCTTCTTTAAAAAACCAATCCGCGTCTTTTGAACGTGCCAAAAAAGTTCCCCGCAAAATCAGACCCAACACATTCGATGTGTATTGTTGGGCATATATCAAGGCTAATGTTGCTCCCCATGAACCACCAAACAATAACCACTTTTCAATACTCAATTTTTTACGAATGGCTTCCATATCGAGCAAAATGTGGTTCGTTGTATTATGCTTCAAACGGCCTAATGGACGGGAACGACCCGCACCTCGCTGATCCATTAAAATAATGTGGTATTTATCCGGATTAAAAAAGCAACGGTGATGATCTTTACAACTTGAACCCGGACCACCGTGTAAAAAGATAACAGGTACACCGTTTGGATTACCCACTTGTTCAACATACACCTCATGTCCATCACTCATATCAAGCCAATACGTGGCGAATGGTTTTATTTCAGGGTACACGGTTTTATGCATCAATCATCCTTCTTTTTCATGGTTCAAAGCTGATTAGGGTCAGCAAATACCGAGTTAGACTACGCTATAATAAGCCTTTTTTAAACCCTACTTTTTATGTTTGATTTTCTTATTATTGGCGGTGGTCTTATTGGTTTATTAACCGCTAAAGAACTACAAAAAACAGGTGCTAACATTGCTGTTATTGAAAAAAACAGCCCTGGCAAACAGGCGACCTGGGCAGCCGGTGGGATTTTATCTCCTATGCGTCCCTGGTATTACTCCGAACCTGTCAACGCCATTAGCTCCATCAGTCAATCTATCTATCAACAATTATCGATCGAGCTTCGTGATGAAACAGGCATAGATCCCGAGTGGTTGCCATCAGGCATGCTCGTTCTGCATGACAATGAAATGACGCAGGCTATCGAGTGGTGCGAACAACATCATTCACCCATTAAGGTATTGACTACTGAAGAACTTAAAACACAGTTTAACCATTTAACACCGCAAAAAAAATCCGCTATCTATCGCCCTGATGTGGCCACCATACGGCCCCATAAATTATTAGCGGCGCTAAACCAATTTTTAGCCAACAACGGTGTCACATTTTACAACGATCAAGAAGCCCAAAAGCTCAACATTAACAACCAAGCCATCACCTCTGTTCAATTAGAAGAGACAACGCTTAATGCTGGAGAATACATTGTTTGTAGTGGCGCATGGAGCCCTAATTTACTGCCTGAACTGGCTGAAAAACCGAACATTACCCCTGTAAAAGGTCAAATGATCTGTTTTCCACCCACCGCTATCGCCAACAAATCAATGGTCATGGATGGCAATCGCTATATCATCCCCCGCAAAGATGGGCGAATGGTGGTGGGCAGTACCCGTGAACAGACTGGCTTTGATGCCAGTACAACTCAATCAGCCTTTAAGGCACTTAAAGAGTTTGCCCAACAACTCTACCCTGCGTTATCCCATGTCGAACCGGATGCCCATTGGGCGGGATTAAGACCTGCTTCACCCGATAGCATTCCTTATATTTGCCGAGTCGAACCCTATAAAAACCTCAGCCTTAACGCCGGACATTACAGAAATGGCATTGTCACTGCGCCTGCCAGTGCGGAATTGATGGTCGATCTTTTACTGAATAAAAATACCAAAATTGACCCCAAGCCCTACGAAATAAAACGCTAATTTTTTGCCAAAATGCCTGTGCTATACTGCTATCACAAGATAAAGGCAACGCTGATGATTAAAAAAACCAACAAACGACCTGTTAAACATTTACTCAGAGAACATGGTATTACGCCGACTCAACAGCGTGTTGAAATCGCTAATTTTCTCTTCAAAAAACAGCAACACGTCTGTGCCGATCAAATCTTATCAACCATTAAACAAGGCCAACGGCCTGTTTCCAAGGCCACCGTTTATAACACACTTGGGTTATTTGCAAAAAAAGGGCTGTTACGCGAAGTGATTATTGACCCAAACAAAGTCTTTTACGACACCAACACAGAACACCATCATCACTTTTATAATACCGACACCTGCACGTTAACTGATGTTGACAAGCATGACATCAATATCAACAATCTACCAACACTTCCAACCGGAACAAAAATTCACTGTGTCGACGTGATTATTAAAATCGGTAACGAATAAACAACTTGTCGATTTTTTAATAATTCCCTATACTTTCTCGCCCTTTTAGCCGATGTAGCTCAGTTGGTAGAGCGGCTCATTCGTAATGAGTAGGTCAGCGGTTCGAATCCGCTCATTGGCTCCATCTATCTTTTTTCAAACGCATTTTAAGCCATACAATCGATATACGGTGTCTACTTATACCCGTTGTTTTACGCTAGACCCTCGCCTGGTCAAAGCGACCCTGAAGGCTAATAAAACAAGCAGGATAGCCAAGTAAATGAAGGGCTCTGAATAATCTAACTTCGTTAACCAAAAGAAATGAAGCACACCTAACAGGGCCACTGGATATATCATTTTATGCAACGTGAACCATGAGTGCCCTAAAAGGCGCATCATTCCCGATGTAGATGTTACGGCTAATGGAATGAGCATAAAGTAGGCTAACAAACCCACCATAATGTAGGGGCTTTGAGGCACATCTTTTATCATATTTTCCATACTTAATGATTGATCCAACACCAGCCAAACCAAGACATGCAAACTTGCATAAAAGAACGCGAACAGGCCCAGCATACGACGAAAACGCATGGGTATGGGTGAATGGAAAAAACGCTGCAAAAGCGTCATGCTCAATGTGATAAACAAAAATCGTAGCGCCCAGTCACCCGTCCTAAAGTGCAATGTTTGAATAGGGTCTGCGCCTAACTGATTAAACACCGTCTCCCAGATAATAAACATAAAAGGCATTAAACATGCAATAAACACAAACGTTTTCAATACGACAAGTTGCTGCTTGATTAGCCTTTTTTTTGCCAAAATGAAGACCTTGCTTTAGAAAAAACGCTTTAGATTCATCCCCTTATACAAACTCGCCACCTGTTCACCATACCCATTAAACATTTCCGTTTTTCTTTTAGGTGTGAACAAGGGCGCGCCAATCACCCTCTCACGACTTTGGCTCCACCGAGGATGAGAAACGTGTGGATTAACATTGGCATAAAACCCGTACTCATGGCGAGCCGATTCATTCCATGATGTTGTTGGTTGATGCTCTACTAATCGTATCTTTACAATGGATTTAATGCTTTTAAAACCGTACTTCCACGGCACAATTAACCTCAACGGAGCGCCATTTTGATTAGGCATTTCTTCACCGTACAGCCCGGTTGCCATTAAGGTTAAAGGGTGCATCGCTTCATCCATTCTCAACCCTTCAACATAGGGCCATTTCAATGTGCGCCGTTTTTGCCCAGGCATTTGCTCTGGATCATAAAGCGTCGTGAATTCCACATAGTTCGCTTTCGATGTAGGCTCCATTTGCTTAATCAGTTCTGCTAATGAAAAACCTATCCATGGCACAACCATCGACCACGCCTCGACGCAACGTAAACGATAAATACGTTCTTCTAGTTGTTGGCGTTTGAGTATATCTTCTAAATCATACACGCCTGGTTTACCCACTTCGCCGTCTACCGTTACACTCCATGGCCTTGTTTTTAGGCGATGCGCATGAGCTGCAGGATCCCCTTTGCCCGTGCCAAATTCATAAAAATTATTGTAGCTGGTCACCAGCTCATAAGGTGTTAACTCATTTTTAATTGGAGAGTTGCTTTTTTTATAATGTTCAATTTTATTTCCTGCCCACAATGTATTTGGGGAAAAACTGGTTGCCAGCACCAATGCTGAACCTTGAGCCAGAAATTGCCGACGTGACGCAGAAATTATCGAACGACTCTTGTCGTAGTCCTTTTTCGGTGTCACTTCATTTTCTTTAATCAGTGACGCTGATTTTATAAGCATGTCTTCTCACCGTGTTACTGAATGGGTACTTACTAGACCTGTTAACTCACAAAATACTTACAACAAAAAAAACGGGGCTTTCGCCCCGCTCGGTTTCAGACAACCTAAATTAACTATCGTTACTCTTAACCTTAATTCGTTTTGCCTGCTGTACAGGCTTTTTAGCCACAACCAGCTCTAAGACACCTTTATCATAATTCGCTGTGATGTTATCGGTGTCCGTGATATCGGGCAAAACAAAACGACGGAAAAAACTGCCACTCATGCGTTCAACACGCCTGTAACCATCTTTCTCTTCTTTAGACTCTTGTGTCCGCTCACCTTTTACGGTGAGTACACCGTCTTTCATGCTCACCTCAATATCCTCGGGTTTAACCCCGGGTATATCAGCATGGACAACAAAGCGGTCATCTTCTTCTTTAATATCTACGGCAGGCGTCCAAGTCGCAATGGAAGAAGCGCTGTCTTCATGCTCATCCAAAAAACGCTGATTCACATCATGATTAAACTGTTTCAATAGTTGCCAAGGCTCATATTTTACTAATGTCATCATCTTTCTCCTGCATTATTAATCACAATTAATAAATGAGGCTGTTGGTTATTTTTTTCAAGGTTTAGTCGGTTTTTCGTGATTTTTTATAAAAAACACAGCCGCTGAAGTTATCAAACAAAACCCACCAAAAACGATAAAATTAATATTCAAACCAAGGGCTGCAGCCACCAAAGCACCCGCCAGCAACGGCCCAACAATTGAACCGACTCGCCCAATTCCTAACGCCCAACCCACCCCGGTGGAACGTATATGTGTTGGGTACATATAACTACTTAACGCATTTAAGCTGACTTGGCCACCTACAATAAAAAAACCGGCAAAGAATGACAAAATCATCACCATGTTTATGGATGAGCCAAACTGACCGACAGCCATCATGCTGATAGCTCCTAAGATAAAGCAAATGGTTAATACTATTTTGGACCCCCAATGCGCTATTAGCCTCGCCAGTATGAAAGGGGCTACTGCACCGCCAACATTCAGGACGACAACGGTCTTTGTTGCATCGTCTAACTGATACCCTGCTTCAACGAGCAAGGTCGGTACCCAACTATATAAAAAGTAAGCCACCATTAAATTAAAAAAGAAAACCAGCCAAATCAGCAAAGTATCCGTCTGTCGACCGTCCATAAAAAGTGCTTTAACAGGAAAATGCTTTTCTACAGCATGGTGTTGGAATTTACTATCGGGTTCTACATCGAAGCGTCGTTCTATCTTTTTTGCAATGCGGCAAAGCACCGCATCATTGTCATCATCATGCTCTATAAGGAAACGAGGAGATTCTGGCAGGGCAAACATCAATACCGGGACTAACAACAGGGGCATAATACCACCCACATAAAACAAAGACTCCCACCCATAAACAGGGATGATTTCCGATGCAACCAAGCCGCCTGAAATGCCGCCAATCGGCATACCAAGAAAAATCACGGCGATGGCAATATTTCTATGCCGTGTTGATACATATTCTGTCATCAAGGCCATCGCATTTGGCAAAGCACCGCCCAAGCCCAAGCCTGTTAAAAAACGAAGTAACACAAGGTCGTTATAGTGATCAATAAACCCCGTCAGCAAGGTGCATAAACCAAAGGTAAATACACTCAATATAACGGCCGAACGGCGGCCCAATTTATCACCAACCGGTCCCATAATCAGTGCGCCCAACATCATTCCGAATAACCCTGCTGAGAAAACATAACCAAGTTCACTCTTAGGAATATTGAGCTCTTCACTTAAATTGGGTGCTGCAAAAGCAATAGCCAATACATCAAAGCCATCAAAGATAATAATAAGCGCACAAAAAAACATCACGAGTCGTTGAAAAACACCTAACGGGTTTTCTTCAATAATCGCCGCCATATCAAGCACTTTTTCATTCATAACTCGCCTCCTTTTGTTGCTGTTGCATTCTTTAATGATGCATTGACTATTTGCATGACAATATCCATTTCTTCGATATTTCTGGGCGCATAAATCAAGGCAATGGTTTCGGGAATAAGCCCACCGCCCGCCAACGGGTGCTGCTCTCCCCAATTCTTCTCTATCACTGTTTGAAAATCTTCAGCCGATAAAGCCATATGCAAACTACCATCATAAGCAGGATGAATATGAGCGAATTCTCGCCCAATCATAAAACCATCCGTGCAATTACAAGGTTTATCTTCACTTAACCAAAGCGCCTCAGCCCCTGGTACAGAAATCATACTGGGGCGACGGCTCACCTCATCGAAACAAAATAGTTTTTCTTTAAACAGTTGATGACATTCAGCGCTTGGGTTTTGCGTTAATTGCTCGTGTGGGTTGGTATTCGTTGTTTTTGGACGTTCGCCTTCTCTATTTGGTATGTTTAACATGCGAGTGTTTTATAATTCTATTTAGTAAAAATTAGACATATATTACCCTATGAGTCGTTACCGTCCACCCGCTGACAAAAAATCGCCCTATATTACTCAAGAAGGTTTCGAACATTTACAAGCTGAAGAGAAAACCTTATGGCTTAAACGACGAAAAGTCGTTACCGCTTTATCGGCGGCAGCGGCAGAAGGTGATCGTTCTGAAAATGCCGAATATATTTATCGTAAAAAAGAACTGCGTGAACTTGACTACCGGATCCGATATTTGCAAAAACGTTTACCCGATTTAACGGTGGTGTCAGAAAAACCTCACCTCAAAGATCAGGTTTTTTTCTCTGCCCTTATTACGCTTGAAGACGAAGACGGGAATGAAATAACCTATCGTATTGTTGGCCCTGATGAAATAGACCATCAGGCACATTACATCAGCATGGACTCACCTGTTGCAAAGGCTTTATTTAAAAAACAACTGGGTGATGAGGTGACTGTTAATACCCCGGCCAGCCATCAGACCTTTATCATTATCAGCATCAGCTATGAATAACGTTTTTTGCCCCTGTGGTTCAGACAAACCCTATACAAATTGCTGCGAACCTTTTATTAAGAAAACCCAAAAGCCCGATACAGCCGAGCAACTGATGCGCTCTCGTTTCAGTGCTTTTTGCCTTAAAAAATACCCGTATTTGGTTGACACCCATCACCCCAGCCTGCATGAAGCCAACGAATTAAATCACTTAGAAAAAAGCAATAATAAAACCCACTGGGTGAAATTAACCATTCACCAAACAGCGCAAGGAGACAAAAAAGACCGACATGGGCAAGTAAAATTTTCTGCTTTGTTTAACGATCATGATCAATTTTTTGTACTGCATGAAACGTCTCGTTTTATTCAAGAAAACGGTCAATGGTTTTATCTGGATGGCAACGCCAGTATAAAAAATGCTGAATACCAATTAAAAAGAAACGGCCCTTGCTGGTGTGGAAGTGGCAAAAAATTTAAACATTGCCATTTATCATAAATAATCATTTTCTCTTGATTCTTTAAATCATCAGCGCATAATCAAAAACGATGATTTCAATACCGAACGATGAGTAAACAGTCACAATCAGGCTTTCCAGCAGGGCTAAACACCGTGCTCACCTCTTATGTTTTAGATAGCATCACGATCCCCACCTTTGCACTTAATACGCAACATGAAATAACACATTGGAACAAAGCTCTCGAAAAAATCACCGGTTTTCTGGCCGGCGATATGGTTGGCAGCAAAGATCAATGGAAACCTTTCTATCCCAACCCAAGGCCAACGTTATGCGACCTTATTATCGAGGAGGCTGATAACGAAGTCATCAAGCAATTTTTTGCTCATAAATATCGCCAATCTAATATTCTTGAAAATGCCTTTTCGGCGGAAGATTTCTTTCCCACCGTTGGCAACGGTGAATGGCTCTCTTTTGCAGCAAGCCCTATATTGGATAGCAAGGGTAACACCCTTGGAGCTGTTGAAACCTTAACCATTATCAGCGAACAAAAACAAGCTGAAAAAGAGCTCATCAACAGCCAACAGAAGTATCGTGAGCTCAGTACACTCGATGATTTAACTCAGCTCTATAATGCCCGATATTTTTTCTCGACCATTGCAAGTGAAGTTGATCGTTGCAATCGTTACAGCCAGGCATTGACAGCTTGTATGCTCGATCTAGATGACTTTAAAATGGTCAATGATACATACGGACACCAATTTGGAAATATCGTGCTTAGCCAATTTGCAACCATCATCAAAACCAACATTCGCCACGTTGATATGGCCTTTCGATACGGCGGTGAAGAGTTTATCGTTCTTTTTCCATTTGTTATCGCACATCAAGCCGCCATTGTTGTGGATAAAATTCTTAAACAACTAGAACAAACTGAGTTCAAAACAACAAGTGGACAATTCGTCCATATCACCGCCAGTGCTGGTCTTGCAAGCTATCAATCTCAAGAGGGGCAAGAACGTTTTATTCACCGAACTGACAAAGCAATGTATCAGTCAAAGGCTCATGGCAAAAATCAAATCACTCTTGCCGATTAGGCGCTTTGATTCATGTATTTAATGATGATTAATAACGATGGATTCTGACGATTTTGGTTTATGGGCCATGCTGGCTTTTTGGGCAAGTGCGATGGGTGGCATTATGTTGGGCGTCAGCTGGGCTAAAAGTAGGGGGAAGAAAAGCCCCGCACCCAGGGAAGTGATTCTAAAATCGTTGAAGACTCGACTGGAAAAAGGCGAGATCACGGAAGAGGAATACCAAAAACGATTAAAAGAGCTTTAAGCCGAGCATTTCGTCATGCTTTATCCGTTAATATCCAAATTAATTTCCAACTGTTTTTTTGTATCTGCATCGGCTTTATTAACTAACCCACTGGCTGTTACACCCACTAAGCGTACGGCTTTTTCCGCTGCTTGAGTACGCAACAGCAACTCAGCCAACATGCTTTGCATGCGGCTTAATTCGCTGATCATCAACTCACTGCTCATGGCACGGGTTACTTGCTGAAAATCTGAATATTTCACTTTTAAGGTCACCGTTTTAGCCAATAGTCCTTTATCCTCCAAACGCTGAAAAACCTTTTCCGCCAAATCCTTAATATGCTCCATTAATACATGAGTATCATGAACATCCTCATTAAAGGTTGTTTCTTTACCCAGCGATTTTCGAACCCGTGTACTCCGCACCGGTCGATGATCAATGCCTCGTGAAATATGATAGTAATGCTCGCCAACCTTACCGAAATAAGCCTTTACTTCTGTTTTATTCAACGCCCGTAAATCTTCACCGTTTGTAATACCCAGCTTTTGCATTTTAGCTTCGGTCGCAGGGCCTACACCATAAAACTGGCCAATCGGTAATCTGGCTACAAAATCCGGCCCTTGCTCTGGCGTAATGACATATAAACCATCGGGCTTATCCATGTCTGAGGCGATTTTAGCGAGAAATTTATTATAAGAAACCCCTGCAGAAGCGGTCAGCTTAGTCTCCGTTTGGATATCTTGTTTTATGGCTTGCGCTATACGCGTTGCCGAGCCCTTTAACTGCTCGCTATGAGTCACGTCAATATAGGCTTCATCAAGGGATAAAGGCTCCACGTCTGAACCATATCGCCAAAAAATAGCGTGAATTTTTTCAGACACCTGACGATAAACATCGATTCTCGGTGGAACAAAAACGGCTTTAGGACAAAGCCGGTAGGCTCTAGAAGAGGGCATCGCTGAATGAATGCCAAATTGGCGTGCCTCATAACTGCAAGCCGCGACAACACCACGACGATCAGGTTGACCACCCACTACCACCGGATGACCTCGTAGTTCTGGTCGATCCCGCTGTTCTACTGAGGCAAAAAATGCATCCATATCAATATGGATAATTTTACGCTGCCGGCTCATCATCAATAGGCCCTAAACAATATATGGGCCGTTGATTTACCCCACCCATTGCCTGGCATTTCTGAACATTCTTAACCAGGCACCGTCTTCACCCCATTCTTCTGGAGACCAACTGTTTTGTACCGTTCTAAAGCAGCGTTCTGGGTGCGGCATCATAATAGTAAAGCGCCCATCTTCCGTTGTTAAACCGGTAATACCTTGAGCAGAACCGTTCGGGTTAAATGGAAATTGTTCTGTGACGTTCCCTTGATGATCAATATATCGCAAGGCCACTCGCCCCTTTTCATTCGCATTGGCATATTCGGCTCGCCCCTCACCATGCGCCACAGCAACGGGCAATTGAGAACCTTCCATGCCCGATAATAAAATCGACGGAGATCGCTGAATTTCCACCATCGCAACCCGGGCTTCAAATTGCTCCGATTCATTACGCACGAAGTGAGGCCAAGCTTCTGCGCCCGGAATCAGCTCACGTAAATTCGACAACATTTGACAACCATTACAAACACCTAAACCAAAGGTATCTTCGCGCTTAAAGAAATCGCTGAATGTTGCTCTGGCTTGTTCATTAAATAAAATAGATTTTGCCCAACCTTCTCCAGCGCCCAAGACATCACCGTATGAAAAACCGCCACAAGCAGCCAGACCGACAAAATCTGATAAATCCTTTTGCCCGGAAATCAATTCGCTCATGTGAATATCAACGGCTTCAAAGCCTGCTTTATCAAAAGCGGCCGCCATTTCAACATGACCATTTACACCCTGTTCGCGTAAAATCGCAACTTTTGGACGCAAGTTAGCGCTCATTAACTCTTTTACTATATTCTCTCTTGGATCAAAACTGAGCGCCGCAAACAAGCCGCCATCTTCATTATTTTCTATCCGCTCAAACTCTTGTTGCGCACAATCCGGATTATCACGTAATGACTGCATTTTATAGCTGGTTTCAGACCATGCTTTTTGCAAATCGGCCCGCGTTTCTTCCAGCACCGTTTCTCCAGCATGGGTCACAATGAGACGTTGGAAACGATAAGCTGTCCCAATCACTGACACACACGCGGCCAACCCTTGAGACTCAAAGGTCTCAAGAACAGCGACTTCATCCGCTGCATTAACTTGAATAACTGCACCTAGCTCTTCGTTGAATAAGGTCTTTAACACATCGTCTTTTATATCAATTATCGCACCGCAACGACCCGCAAATGTCATTTCACACAGTGTTGCCCACAAGCCGCCATCAGAGCGGTCATGGTAAGCCATGAGTTGCCCTCGTTCATTTAGCATTTGAATCGTATCGAAGCATTTTTTGAATACATCTGGCTCATCTAAATCCGGTACTTGCTCCCCCATCATTTGTTGAGTTTGAGCTAACACAGAGCCCCCCATCCGATTTTTTCCTTGCCCAAGATCAATCAAAATCAGGCTGTTATCAACCTCTGTTTTAAGCTCTGGGGTTAATGTTTTGCGTACATCTTTAACCGGTGAAAAGGCCGTAATAATCAATGACAATGGTGAACTCACCGTTTTCGCTTCAGCTCCTTCTTTCCATGCCATTTTCATCGACATGGAGTCTTTGCCAACGGGAATGGCCAAGCCCAGCGCCGGACACAGTTCCATACCCACTGCCCGCACTGTATCAAACAAAGATGCATCTTCACCTGCTTCACCACAAGCGGCCATCCAATTAGCCGATAAACACACCTCGTTTAACCCTTTGATATTGGATGCCGCAAGGTTCGTTAAGGCTTCGCCTATTGCCATTCTGCCAGACGCAGGGCCGTCAATCAGCGCCAACGGTGTACGCTCACCCAAAGACATCGCCTCGCCTGTATAGTGATTAAAGCCACTGGTGGTGACGGCAACATCGGCGACTGGAATTTGCCAAGGCCCGACCATTTGGTCTCGTGCCACCAAACCTGTCACCGAACGGTCACCAATATGAATAAGGAATGACTTATCTGCCACTGCGGGAAAACGCAAAACGTCGTAGGCTGCCTGTTTTAAATTAAACGCTGCTTCATTAAACAGCGGCACATTGCGTTCTACATGCTCTACGGAACGCTCCATTTTTGGTGGCTTACCAAATAATAGAGACATCGGCAAATCAATGGGCTGATTGTTAAATAAGCGATCGTTTAATATTAAGTGTTCTTCCGCTGTTGCTTCACCAATGTGTGCATACAAGCAACGTTCACGGGCACACAGCTCCTTGAACTCTTCTAAACGATCCGCCTTTAGCGCTATGACATAACGTTCTTGGGATTCATTACACCAAATTTGCATGGGTGACAGGCTGCTATCTGCACATAAAATATCGCGCAACTCAAAGCGCCCCCCCAAATCACAATCATGGATAATCTCTGGTACTGCATTTGACAAACCACCAGCCCCTACATCATGAATTGATAAAATGGGTGTATCTTCGGCCATTGCATTACAGGCCTCTATCACCTCTTGGCAACGCCGTTGCATTTCAGGGTTTTCACGCTGAACTGAGGCAAAATCAAGGTCTTCTGATCCTTCACTGGATGTTTGAGACGAAGCCGCACCGCCGCCTAAACCAATCAACATTGCTGGGCCACCCAACACAATAATCGGTGAGCCCGGTTCAATTTTTTGCTTTAATGCGTGCATCGGGCGTACTGAACCCACCCCCCCAGCAAGCATGATTGGCTTGTGATAGCCTCTTGCTCTCTGGCCCTCAGTCTTTGGTACAGCCTGTTCAAAGGTACGAAAATACCCGGTGAGGTTTGGGCGACCGAATTCATTATTAAACGCCGCACCACCCAGCGGCCCTTCCAGCATAATCTCTAAGGCGGAGGCAATGCGGTCGGGTTTACCAATGGAGTGTTCCCACGGTTGCGCATAATCAGGAATATTTAAATGTGACACCGTAAAACCCGTCAACCCTGCCTTGGTACGGGAACCTTGCCCCGTGGCGCCTTCATCTCGAATTTCGCCACCCGAACCTGTTGCTGCACCCGGGTAAGGTGAAATCGCCGTTGGATGGTTATGTGTCTCAACTTTCATCAAATACGGCACATGTTCTTGCACAAATTGATAAGAGCGGCTCTTTGGATCACGGATCATTACATCTGCATCATGCCCTTCTGCGACCGCTGCATTGTCACTGTATTTAGAAATAATCCCTTCAGGACTGTGTTTTGCTGTATTTTTGATCATGCCGAACAGGCTTTCTTCTTGCTGCTCGCCATCTATTTGCCAATCAGCATTGAAAATTTTATGTCGACAATGCTCAGAGTTTGCCTGAGCAAACATCATCAATTCGATATCATTGGGGTTTCGACCGAGTTTTGTAAAATTTTCGACCAGATAATCTATTTCATCTGACGATAAGGCCAGGCCCATGGCTTGATTAGCCGCCTCTAAGGCGTGTTTCCCAGCGCCCAAAATATCAACAGATTCCAGATGTCCGGGTTCAGCATGAACAAACAGGTCATCGGGTGTTTCATTCTCAAACAACACGCGTTCTGTCATACGATCATGTAATTGTTCAGCCACTTGGATTAATTGCTGCTTACTCAGCTCACCTTCAACGTAGTAGGCAATCCCTCGCTCAAGGCGGTTAATTTGAGTCAATCCACAGTGCTGAGCAATGTCCGTGGCTTTAGTCGACCACGGTGACAGAGTGTTTGCCCGTGGCACAACCAATAGACGGTAGCCTTTATGCTGAATGCCTTCACTTTTTGGGCCGTACGTTAAAATACGCTTTAACGTCGACAGTGCCGAGTCGGTTAAAGCTTCCTCCACATCGGCGAAATGAATATATTCCGCACTGATCTCTTTAACGAGGGGAATCGTACGGGTCAATTTTTTTAATAAACGTTTTTTACGGAAAGCAGATAAGGCTGTGCTGCCAATCAGTTCAAGCATGGAGAGTCTCGTTACTTTTAATGTTTGTTGTTAAGTTGCGCCAGGCCAGTCCCTGTTCTTGATCGATAACATCTAACCAGGCTCGATCACACTGTATCGCCCTGCTCACGCTATCTAAAACGAGATCATGGCTGTTATTCTTCTCGCTGACATGTGCCAGCACCAAGTATTGCAAATTGTCCACATTCAGACGTTCTAATAACTCGATCGCTTGCCGGTTATCTAAATGCCCCCAATCACCCATCACGCGCCTTTTTAAAGACTCCGGATAAACGCCATTCAACAGCATCTCACGGTCATAATTGCATTCAAGGAGCAAGGCATCACAATCCATTAACACATCAACCATGTGCTGTGTAATTGAACCGACATCAGTCATCACGCCAAATTTTAAATCATTGGCCTTGAATATAAACTGAGTGGGCTCTCTTGCATCATGTGGAACTAAGACCGGCTCAATTAAAAAACCGCCCAAGTTAAACGTTTTGTGGCTATTAAAACACTGCAACGATTTAATCTCCTTTATCATTGCACCTGTGCCATGACTCGCCCAAACAGGAATATCGTAACGGCGCGCATAACGGGCTACGCCTCCCACATGGTCGTTGTGCTCATGCGTTACAAGAATGGCTGTAATATCGTTACCTACTAGCCCTAAACGCTCTAATCGTTTATCGGTTTCTTTTATTGAGAAACCGTTATCAACCATTAAGACCGTGTCATTAAACTGGACAAGGGTTGAGTTCCCCCGGCTACCACTGCCCAGGGAAGCAAACCTCACTGTGCTAAGGGGGTCAACAAGTCAGATAATAAGGTTTTTGAAACCTCGTTCTCTATGCGAGTTTCCTCCTCATCAAGAACACGTAGGGTCACGCCACTGTCAGTCCGTTTCAGTTCAATAAGATAAACCTCCGTATCCGCACTTTTCCAGAAAGCTAAACTGGACAACATGCTGCTTGACCCCTTATCTTTGGCAATATTCAGATACACTAAACCTGTTTGGCGATTTTTATCTTCAATATCGTAATTTTTTTCTTCCAGAGCGCTGATCGTTTTGCGCCATGTATTGCGCAAACTGTCGCGTACCATCAGGTGACTATCGACTCCTTGCTTGATCAGTTCCACAGGCGGCAAGTCTTCGCTTAAGGGCGTGGTTTTAACAACAGCCTTATTATTTGAAGAATAGGCAGTGGCTGTTTTCGTTCCACCATCATATTCATCCTGAATGGCGCCTGCTTTTAATTCTGGAGGCAACTCCAAGGGAGGTAACTCATGCGCTTTTTTATACGTTTCTCGTTGATCAACAAAAACCCCATCAACCGATGGCATCAGGCCACAGGCCGATACCGCGCCCACTAAAATCACCAGTAATGTTAATTTAAACACTTTATTCATTCTCATCATTTTTTATTTTATTCCGCTGCTAGCATTGCTTTTTTAACCACTTCTTCGTATTCAGTCGCCAACCATGTCATTGGCAAACGGATGCCTTTTTCAATTAAGCCCATTTCTTTCACAGCCCATTTCACAGGAATAGGGCTCGACTGTACAAATAAATCCCGGTGCAACGGCTGAAGTGTGGCATCAATCGCTTTAGCACCTTCCGCATCACCCGCTAATGCTTTCATGCACATTTGATGATTTTTTGCTGGTGCGACGTTACCAGTCACAGTAATAGACCCTTTGGCACCCATTAAAATCAACTCGCATGATGTTGCATCATCGCCAGAGTAAACTACAAAGTTTTCATCACTTAACTCGATCAACGCCTTCCCGACGGCCATGTCCCCCGTTGCGTCTTTAACACCAATAATGTTCGGTATATTTTTTAATTTTGCTACGGTTTCAGGCAACATATCACAGGCCGTTCGACTCGGTACATTGTATAAAATTTGCGGAATGTCTACCGCTTCAGCAATGGCCTTAAAATGCAGCACCAAACCTTCTTGTGTCGGCTTGTTGTAATATGGCGTTACTAATAAACAAGCATCTGCACCTGCCTGCGCTGCACAGCGTGTTAAATCAATTGCTTCTGTCGTGGAATTTGCCCCTGTTCCTGCTATCACTGGTAAACGGCCTGCAACAATATCGACCACTCTGCGAATAAACTGGCAGTGCTCTTTTTCATTCAATGTAGCCGATTCACCTGTTGTTCCCATTGCGACCAGCGCATCAGTTCCTTGCTGAATATGAAATTCAAGCAGTTTTCGAAGACTCACCTCATCGAGTGAACCGTCTTCATGCATGGGGGTAACGAGTGCAACAATACTGCCTTGAAACATAGCTAAATCCAATTTTCAAAAATGTAATGGCTATTTTAAACACAGCCCAAATCAAGGGCATATTATACATACATCAATGCTGCAACTAAAAACCAGTCTGCTAAAATACTGCCAAAATTAATCACTTTTTATAAGGTCATTACAAATGAATAGCGTAGAACTCAATCAAGCAGTCCCTGAATTTTCTTGTGCCACCACCGCAGATGAAGCTTTAACGCTGAGTAGCTTAAAAGGTAAAAACGTCGTTATCTATTTCTACCCTAAAGACAACACACCGGGCTGTACACAAGAAGGACAAGATTTTCGAGACTATTACGATGAATTTAAAGCCGCAAATACTGAGATTTTTGGCGTCTCACGTGACTCTGTTCGTGTACACACAGGCTTTAAAACAAAGCACAATTTTCCGTTCGAATTAATCAGCGACCCAGATGAGTCTTTATGTAAATTATTTGACGTGATCAAACTTAAAAAACTATATGGCAAAGAGCATCTGGGTATTGAACGCAGCACGTTTCTTATTAATGCTGAAGGGGTTTTAATTAAAGAATGGCGCAAAGTTAAAGTGAAAGAGCATGTGCTTGAGGTCTTAGCCGCAGCAAAGGCCCTCTAAACGCTTAAAACCTAAATAGCGGGACGACTTTATTGACACCCGCAAGATCTGTCACAAACTGCGTAGCGTGCTGCGCGGTTGATTGGCTAAGCTGATCACCCAACAGATACACATATCGATCAGCGACCACAACTTTTATCGTCTCTGCTTTATCAATAACAGCCGCCTGTAATAACTTATTAACTATCGTGGCACGCAACAGATCATCGCCACTGCGTTCAATTTCGCTGAGCGGAGCTGCAATCCTCACCTCATTATAAAAACGGTTGACTGTGCTGCATTCCTCGGCGGTTTTTAAATTAAATCGACGCCGATCATTGGCTGCCATTTTAGAGGCTTTTTCACCACACACCTGCGCATTAGAAGGTTCTACATGGTTTACATCACCTTGTGTCCACTGCAAATGCGCTTCTGATAAAACCAGCTCCAGTACCGCATCCTTCAGTTCTTGTGTCGCTGCTTGGCCTGCAATCAAAACAGAATTACGGTTTCTAGAAACCACAATGTTCGTCCCTTTCCTCAAGGACTCGCGACGTAACAAAGCAGAACTCACGTCAAACTCAAACTTAGCCTCTTTCAACTGCCCCTCTATTCCCGTTGCATGATCACCAAATAATCGATCAGAAAGCGTTGATAACTCAAAGGCATTCGCCGTCGTGATAAAAAAGAATGAAACGCAAAAAACAAAATGGAAAACTTTCATGGATATCCTGTAAAAAATTATTCGGTTGGGCTGTTTATTTCATTATAACGAGTTGGCCACGCCACTAAAACTGCTTGCACTAATGTCGCCAACGGAATGGCAAAAAAGACTCCCCAGAACCCCCACACTCCACCAAAAAATAAAATAGCAACGATGATTGCCACCGGGTGGATATTGACCACTTCGGAAAACAGCAACGGCACAAGAACATACCCATCTAAAGCTTGAATGACAAAAAACACGCTTGTTAAATAAATGAATTCATTACCCCAACCCCATTGGAAATAAGCAACCAGCAACACAGGAATAGTCACCACCGTTGCACCTACATATGGCACAAGAACTGATAATCCCACTAAAAAGCTAAGTAATACGGCATAGTTCAATCCTAAAAACTTAAACGCTATAAAACAAGCCGCCCAGACTATTAGGATTTCCCAAATTTTACCACGAACATAGTTGGCAATTTGTCCATTCACTGTTGACCAGACTTCAACGGTCAAACGCCTATCTGTTGGAAGAAAATTGGCGAACCACCGCGTGATTTCTTCCTTATCCTGAAGAAAAAAATACACCATCATAGGCACCAAGAGTAAGTAAACAATCAATGCAACTATGTTTAAGACAGAAGCCGCCGAGAATGTTAATAAATTTTGTCCAAATCTAATCGCCTCCGTGCTGACTTGATCAAAAATCATTTTCACTTGAGCTTCCGTTATAAAATTCGGGTATTTTTCTGGCAACGCCATGAATAAGTGAATACCTTGATTCAACATTGTGGGCAACTGTTGAGCTAATTGAACCGTTTGAATTGAAAGCAAGGGAATAAGCCCAAACACCATATAAGATAAAAGCGCCATAAATAGGCTGAATGAACCGATAACCGCTAATTTTCTCGTCAACCCCAAAGATTGGAATTTAACAACCATACCTTCTAATAAATAGGCAATCACAATACTTGCTAACACAGGGGAAAGCACATCCCCAACCCATAAAATCGCTAAAAAAACAACCAATAAAGTCCCCAAAAGCGCCAAAGCTTCCGGGTTGGTTAGCACTCGATTAAACCACTGTTTTATATTTTCCATAGATTACTCATTGTTTCAGATAAACCAATCAACTGCTCCTTCGCTTCTCAATTTAATCGTACCCTTTATTAACATCGTTTCAAGTTTATCAATGCGTGACAACTGAGCAAAAAAAGTTATCCATGCCTTTTAACGCTCTGATAATATAATCACAGTCCACAACTTATCACTCATCAATTTACGGAGGGTTTTCTCAAATTCGTTTGCAATACCAAACCGCCAATAATAAGAGTTGCCCCCACACCTAACGTTGCTGTAAACGATTCTTTTAACCAGAGAGTCGAAGATAATAGACCCATCAAGGGAACCATTAAAAACCCTAATGAAACCGTCATGGCTGGTAAAATTTGAGTCACTCGCATTGAAGCCCATTGCGCCAACGCTGTTGCCATTACACCGTTATATAACAAAATCAACACCAGTTCTGTACTCCAAATAACAGGCCGTGTATTAGAAAACCAGGCGTAAGGCACAATGATCAACAAGGCCAATAAAATCTGCCATGGCGTTAATTCTAATACGCTGCCTTTCCATTGGTGTTTTCTAATATGTAAAATGGATAACGCCCAAATCATTGCCGCAATGAGTAATATCGCATTTCCCTTTACTACGGATGCATCATTCCAATCGAAACTAAAGGGGTTAAATAACACCAGCAGCCCACATACACCCAGAGCCGCTCCTAACATTTTCATTCGAGACATGGGCTCTTTCAAAAAAAAGTACGCTCCGGGAGTAACCCAAAGCGGGGTTGTATAGGCCAGCAAAGCTGCCCGACCCGCATTCACCTCCGTTAAACCAACATTAATTAACGTCACAAAGAGAGCCGACTGCATGACACCAATCCCCACGACAATAGGGACATCTTGCTGATGAGGCCTTTTTAGGCGCCCTAAAAATAACAACAATATAGATATCGCTACCAAAGCAATGCCTAACCTTGCAACTGTAAACCATAGCGGATCAATCGATTTGAGGCCAATTTTCATGATGGGCCAATTTGATCCCCAAATAATCACAACCAATATTAAAAGAACCCAGGCAGAGGACAATAATTTTTTCACGGCACTTTCTCGTTGCAATAAACACGGTATAGCATGACAGATTGCGAACGGGTCGTGTTAATCGTCAATCCATTAAAACCCGTTCAGTTTAACTTTCACTGTTTAACAGCAAGCCAATCCAAAAATTACTTTCAACCCGGCATACAGCACCTTTTAACCTACCCCTGATGACCCCCAACATAATCTTGTCCAAATATACGTTACAATATGAGTGCTCTTATAGACAATCTTAAATTTAATACGACGCTCAGACTAATTTGCCAGTTCAACACAAACCTAAAACCTATCCGTTACGCGAGTTGGGGCTATCTGCCGAAAAGCTCGATAAACATGCCGTTTCAATCACTGACCGTTTGGTAAAGGCGGGGTTTGAAGCGTATCTTGTCGGAGGGTGTGTTAGAGACTTATTGTTAGGCATGCACCCAAAAGACTTTGACGTCTCAACCAATGCCGAGCCTGAAGAAATCCAAGCGCTTTTCAAAAACTGTCGCTTAATTGGGCGCCGTTTCCGCCTGGCGCACATCCATTTCGGACGACATATTATCGAGGTGGCCACCTTTCGAGGACCGCATATTAAGCACGATAAAAATGCCAGCCATGCCCATAAAGATGGTCGATTACTACGTGATAACGTCTACGGCACCTTAGAAGAAGATGCCTGGCGCCGTGATTTTACGGTTAATGCACTTTATCTGGATCCTAAGAAAAAAACGGTTATTGACTACGTTGGTGGCATAGAAGATCATCAACAACGCATACTGAGGCTTATGGGCGACCCTGTTACGCGATTTAAAGAAGACCCTGTTCGGTTGATCCGTGCCATACGATTTCAAGCAAAATTAAATTTTCAAATTGAAAGCAATACAGCGGCCCCCATTACTAAAATGGCCCCGTTGTTAAAAGACATTCCGGCTGCTCGTTTATATGACGAAGTTCTAAAGCTTTTCTTAAATACACATGCAACCCAAATTTTTGAATTACTTCGACAATACGGTTTATTTGAAGCGTTGTTTCCCCAAACTGAACTTTGCTTGAATAACGCTGATTCCGATGCACCGCTCAGGTTCATTAAACAAGCCATGACAAACACTGAAGCGCGTTTAAAAAACAATCAGCACGTAACACCCTATTTTTTATTGGCCACTTTATTGTGGGAACCTGTACGCCGGCTAACAGAACAGAACCGGTCTTCTTTTCATAGCGATACACAAGCCATTCATGCTGCTGCTAATGAAGTTATTGCCCACCAAATTAGCCGTCTTGCTATTCCACGACGCATGACAACCCCCATGCGCGAAGTTTGGGCACTGCAACCGCGTTTTCACAAACAAGTGGGTATACGTTGTTTACGTTTTATGGAACACCCACGTTTTCGAGCAGCCTACGATTTTATGCTGTTACGAGCCCAACACGGTGAAATAGATGAAAAAACAGCCGATTGGTGGACACATATTCAAACATTGGAACCGGCCGAGCAAAAATTGATGACGCGCCCAACGCAATTCAAAAACAAAAGAAAACCTCGAAAGAAAAAACCTAAACCAATAACTTCCAATAACTAAAATGCCCTCTTCTGTTTCTGCTTTTATTGGTCTTGGTAGCAATCTATCTGATCCCCCGCAACAAGTGCGCAGAGCCATAGACAAGATTCAGCATTTAGACTGCTGCTCTCTCGAACAGTGTTCCAGTTTGTACGAAACGCCGCCCATGGGGCCGCAAGATCAACCAAACTACATCAATGCCGTCGTTAAAATTAAAACCTCTCTCTCACCCTATGAACTACTGGGCACCTTACAATGTTTAGAAAACCAACAAGGTAGAACAAGAGATAAGGGCAGATGGGGTGCTAGAACACTGGATTTAGATATATTACTTTACGACACCCTTGTCTCACAGGACCCGACGCTGACTCTACCCCACCCGGGCTTGCCTTTCAGATCTTTTGTTCTATACCCCTTATTTGAAATTGATAAAAACCTCAACATCCCGACTTTTGGCGCTATACAAACACTGTTAGAGCGCCTTGAAGACGAGCCGCCCAAGGTAGTTCGCTAATTAAATTTAACCGATGAATGCTTGAAACATATAACGGTATCGTGCAAAGTTCTCATCTCACTAATACATAAAAATAATTTTGGAAAAACACATTTTAGAAACGTCTCAACCCCCCAAGTTCATCGTGGTAGAAGGCCCCATTGGCGTTGGAAAAAGCAGCTTGGCTAAAAGATTAGCCAAGAGTTTTTCCTGTGATGTCGTTAAAGAAAAAGCCGATGAAAACCCCTTTTTAGAACATTTTTATACTAAAAAAAATCAATCTGCTTTACCCGTTCAACTGCACTTTTTAACCGAACGTGCCAAACAATGGAATGAATTAAGCCAGAAAGACCTTTTTTCAACCGGAATCGTTGCGGACTTCATGCTTGAAAAAGACCGTTTATTTGCCAAACTGACCTTAACGGACGAAGAATTTAAGCTTTACGACCAAATGTATCAATCCCTGGCTATCCAAACAACAAAAGCTGATTTAGTTGTTTACTTGCAAGCCCCCGTGGAAACATTACAATCTCGGATTAGAAAGCGCGGTATTAAACACGAAAAAAATATCAGCGGGGAATATCTACAAAAATTATCAGAAGCCTACACTGATTTTTTTCACCGCTATGATGCAGGGCCTTTACTTATTGTTAATGCAAGTGACATCAACCCTGTTGATAACGATGATGATTATGAACAATTGCTCAAACACATTTGCTCTACCCGTGCAGGCCGTCATTATTTGAATCCGTTACCCCTTTTATAACGCTTATTTTTTAAGATCAGCATGAGCCAACATTCAACTTCAAAAAAAATCACCAATACTGAATTATCTGCCATGAAAACGCGTGGCGAAAAAATTGCCAGCCTGACAGCTTACGACGCCAGTTTCGCACACATTCTTGATCAAGCCGGTGTTGAAATGGTGCTCGTTGGTGATTCACTGGGCATGGTCGTACAAGGTCAATCAAGCACCGTCCCGGTCACCATCGATGAAATGGCTTACCATTCTAAAATGGTTTCACGCGGTTTAGAACGCGCCTTATTAGTCACCGACATGCCCTTTATGAGTTATCCCGATCCGCAAACGGCCATGAATAACGCAGCCATTTTAATGCAACAAGGCTACGCCAATATGGTGAAGCTTGAGGGCGGACAACCTATTCTTGAATGTGTGCAGCATATTGTCGGTCAAGGCATCCCTGTTTGCGGCCACTTGGGGCTCTTACCACAATCAGTCAATCAATTAGGCGGCTACCGAGTACAAGGAAAAGATGACGCTCAGGCAAAGGCTATAATTGAGGACGCTAAAAGCCTGCAACAAGCTGGCGCCAGTGCCATTGTGGTTGAATGCATCCCGTCTTCATTAGCAAAAAAACTGACGGCTTCTGTCGATATTCCTATTATCGGCATTGGCGCAGGAAACGATTGTGATGGGCAAGTCTTGGTTAGCTATGACATGCTCGATATTACTGCTGGCAAACGACCAAAATTCAGTAAAAACTTTATGCTTGAGGCCGGCAATATTTCTGACGCTGTTAGCGCTTATGTCCAAGCCGTTAAAAATAAAAAATTCCCTGCAGACGAACACACTTTTTAGCCATGCTGGTTGTTCGCACGATTAAACAACTTCAAGAAGAGCTAAACCAAAGGCGGCAAGCGAGTCAATCTATAGCGCTCGTCCCCACCATGGGTAATTTACACGAAGGCCATCTTCAGCTAGTTAAAACAGCTCAGCAACAAGCCGATATCGTTGTCGTTACGTTATTTGTAAACCCTACGCAATTTGGCGCCAACGAGGATTTAGACAACTACCCGCGCACCTTCCAGGATGACTGCAACCAGCTTGAATCGATCAACGCCAACATTCTTTTTGCACCCAGTATTAATGAAATCTATCCACTGGGCGGTAACAACACTTCCCACGTCCACGTTCCCGGCATCACGCATTTGTTATGTGGAGCTTCCCGACCCGGCCATTTTGATGGTGTCACCACGATTGTCTGTAAATTGTTTAATATAACCCGCGCCGACGTTGCCATTTTTGGTGAAAAAGATTATCAGCAGCTTGCCGTTATCCGACGTATGGTAAGCGACCTAAATATCCCCATTCACATTATTAGCGAACCCATTGTCAGGGCGCACGATGGCTTGGCGATGAGCTCTCGCAACGGTTATTTAACGGATAAGGAACGTATCGTAGCGCCTCAACTTTATCAGGCATTACAAGAGGTGAAACAACAACTTTTAAATGGGGAGACTGATTTTCTAGCCTTGGAAAATAACGCCAAAACACAATTAAGTTCCACAGGTTTTCGTCCGGATTACTGCTCTATTTACCACGCACTTGAACTTAAACCGGCCAAAAAAGGCGACAAAGAAATCGTTATTCTAGCAGCCGCCTTTTTAGGCCCCACCAGACTCATCGACAATATCACCTGCTCTCTTCCCTAACCGTCTTTTTACTATGAATAAAGTCCTGCTCATTTTCTTTTTATTTTTTCATTCCACGCTGAGTTTTGCTGACAACTCGACCGATACAGCCTCAACCAATGAAGAACCGATTGTCAGTCCTGAAGCATTAGGCTTGAGCTCCCCGAGAGAAACCTTCGCGACTTTTTTACATAGCATGAATGACATTAAGCGAGGGCATTCAGAGCGCATCAACAGAGCCACCAGCACCTTGGATTTATCGGCCATCAACCCTCTTATTCGTGAGGAAAAAGGCCGCGACTTGGCTTGGATGCTTCTTGAAGTCATTGATAAAACTAAAATCGTTACCTTGGAAACGATTCCTAATAGAAAAGAGGGCGCTCCTTATATCTTCGCTCAATATCAACATGGCACGATCAGCCTCAGTAAATCGGCTCATGGTCACTGGTTATTTAGCCAGACTACTTTGTCATCATTGCCTGACATCGTAGAAGAACTCTCTCCCAAAAAACGGCTCAAAGTTGATGACGATAATGCTCAATATATTCCTTGGCATATTCAGTTTCGTCAGCAATTACCCGACTCGCTAAGAGCCCGTTCTTTTTTACTCGAAAATTGGAAATGGCTAGGTATCTTTTTATCCATTGCCTTGGGGATTATTGCGGACAAATTTACCTCGTTTTCTCTACAAATTCTGGTCAAAAATTTCCGCAGAAAAACACGATTACCGGCTTTTAAAGACACACCCGAAGATATGCTCAGGCCCTTGGCAATGCTTGTTATGGCTGCTATCTGGTGGGCAGGTTTAAACTTATTGGCGTTACCTGATCAAGCGATGATTATTTTACTCGTTGCCGTGAAAATACTTGCCGGTATTGCCGGTGTTTGGGGATCGTATCGACTGGTTGACTGGGTGACACTTTACTTACAGTATCAAGCCAGCCAAACCGATAATAAAGTCGATGATGTGCTCGTCCCTTTAATAAGAAAAACACTCAAAGTGTTCGTTACGGTTATTGGCATTACCTTTGTTGCTTCCAATTTAAACCTCAATGTTTCAAGTTTATTAGCAAGTCTCGGCTTAGGCGGACTGGCCTTTGCGTTGGCTGCTAAAGATGTCGTACAAAATTTATTTGGATCAATTACCGTCATTCTCGACCAAACCTTTCATACGGGCGATTGGATTGTCGTTAATGATATTGAAGGCAGCGTGGAAGAAGTGGGTTTAAGAAGCACTAAAATTCGCACCTTCTATGATTCACTTATTACACTCCCAAACTCTATTTTTATAACAGCAAAAGTAGATAACATGGGACAACGCCGTTACCGCCGTCTTAAATGCAATGTCTCGTTAACTTACGACACACCGCCCGATAAGATTGAAGCCTTCTGCGAAGGTGTTAGAGAACTGATTAGACTGCACCCCTACATGAGAAAAGATTATTTTCACGTTTACCTCAATTCTCTGGGTGCTTCTTCTTTAGATGTGCTTGTCTACGTGTTCTGGGAAACACCCGACTGGGGAACCGAGTTACGTGAACGCCAACGTTTTTTGTTAGACATTCTACGTCTTGCAAAAAACCAACAAATTAACATTGCTTTTCCTACACAAACATTGCATTTATTAACACCAAACGACCTTACCGAAGAAGCAGCCGCTCAGCCAACCCCGCCTTCTGTAGAAGAGCTTTCAGAGCAGTTCAAACAATCAGCAAAAAATATCGTTTCGCAATCAATGAATACTGAGAACAAGCCACCACCAGTAAAGTTCTAACGAATATTTGAATGATATAGTCGGCTGATTCTTAAAGACTTATTGCACACGCACATAATTGTTGATGAAAAACAACATATCAGGCATAATTCTCGTCCGTTTAGTTAATCTAGCCAATCTTTATGCGTTCGACAATGTTACAAACAAAGCTACATCGAGCAACTGTGACTCACAGTGAACTTCATTACGAGGGTTCATGTGCAATCGATGGAAGCTTGCTTGACCTTTCTGGAATCCGCGAATATCAACAAATTGATATCTATAACGTTAATAATGGCGAGCGCTTTACTACTTATGCTATCCGGGCGGAAGAAAATTCTGGCGTAATCTCTGTAAATGGCGCAGCTGCGCGCCTTGCCGTCGCAGGTGATATTTTAATTATTTGTGCTTATTCAGAATACAACGAAGCCGAGCTGGCGACATTTAAACCACGTTTAATCTATCTTGACGAAAACAACGGCGTTAAAGAAACTAAAAACGCAATTCCCGTTCAAGCAGCGTAAAATCGTCAACAACTTAAGCTCTTATCGACTGCCCATTGCACGCATTAAAAAAGACGCGGTAAGCGTCTTTTTTACGTGCTTAACGCTCGACAGGGTAGCCCAATTTAGTCCACTGCAACATACCGCCTTTTAGGTTATTAACATTTTTAAAACCTAACCCCTTCAAAATAGCTGCTGAAGTCGTACTTCTTGCTCCTGAGCGACAGACTAAAATAATTTCTTTTTCTTTAAGGGGGGCCAACTCTTCTATCACATCCGGTATTTTCCTCATTGGAATAAGGCGACTGCCGGCGATATGACCAAACTCACCAGTAAACTCTGCCTCTTCTCTCACATCAATAATCACACTGTCATTACCGGCTTCCTCAAGTCGATTTTTAACCGCTGAAGGTTCCATCTGAAGCACTTGATTCAGCTCTGCAACCATCGGAAATTTAATCAGATCGTCATCTACCTCACTTTGATTCATTTGCAGCACTTCTTGAATTTTTTCAGGAAGCGGCAAATTCAAGTTGTCCATAATATGGATATATTCATCTCTTGTTTTACCGGCGATACGTGGGTTTGTCTGCTTTTCCTGCCCAACTGTCGACTGCGTATTCCCCCGATAATCATGACCCGGAAATAAAATCGTTTCATCTGGTAACGTAAATATTTTATTCTTAATCGAGTCATATTGAACACCAGCATCGCCGCCGGCAAAATCTGAACGACCTGTTCCTTGAATTAAAATCAGATCCCCTGTCAAAATGCGATCTTCATTAACATAAAAACTAACACTGTCTGGCGTATGACCCGGTGTATGGAGCACTTTCACCTGAATACTACCAACGCTTAGCTCATCACCATCGGTATAGCGAGCATCGACACTGGGTTGTGGTGACAATTCATGCATCAACACATCACAATGAGTTAACTTTCTCATTAATGTACACGCTGAGCGGTGATCTGCGTGTGTGTGCGTGTCCGCCACAAACTTCAACCTGAGGTGGTGATACGCAAGTACCGCCAAATATCGCTCAACCATGCTATCAATCGGATCAATAATAGCGGCCTCTCCCGCCTCAAGATCTGCTATTAAATAAGATTTACAGTGAATACTATTCAATTCTTGAAAAAACATAACACAACTCCTTTATTACTTTTTATTATTAACTTATATCATTTTAAATAATGAAAAAGCAAAAATCACTGATTTATATCAAACATCACCGTCTAACCAGCCTATTTCTGTGGCCGTTTGATGCCCAATAACACATTGACGCAACGAACTCGGCATCATTGACTCCTTTTCATTGATAGGAATTTTGCCTGCCATAATTTCAGCCTTAGTTTGGCTATAACGAGCACTGGGTACAGCAAAACCAGTCGGGTAAAGCGGCTGCCCGCTTGTTAAATCATATTTATCAGTCGCACCCACCGTATGCAACAACTCATGTGCAATCACCACATGATTCTGTTCCTGATAATCGTCTGAAGCATAGCCATTAACCACACCAATCAAGCCTTTTTGCAAGCCCAATGAATGCGCTAACTTTTCATGATTGTTGACTGGAAAATAGCGCACAAAAATAGTCACCGTACTTTTATCATCTCCCACAGAATTCTGGTAAGACCATAACCTCAAGCGCAAACTCCAAAGCATAATGTTTATGACATGACCATCCGTTGGTGGACTTGGGGGTTGAGACAGTACAGGCGGTTTTAACGTTAGCGTAACGGGTTGAAAATCTACTTCATGATAATCCCCCCACTGTTTATTGAAAAATGTTTCTATGCCGCCAAATTTATCCGTTGTTAACGTTTGAATATAGTGGTCTGTTGATTCATTTCCACCAGCATTGATCGGGTAGATAGAAACCTCCAGCGAATCAGCCCAATCCATACTCTCAAGTCGCTGTAATTTAGTATAAAAAGCAACGTAAACAAAAAGGCACAGCAACAACACAATCCGAAAAATTTTCATAATTTGGGATAAATTTTTATTTGCTCATTTTGCGATAGACGATAAATCCCCTATAATCATAAAACATCAAATGACGAGGCATCCCATGCTAATAGCTCTCACCTTGCTAATAGTAATGATTTTGCTCATTTATTACTATAAAAACAAAAGCTCTTCCGGCATAAAAAAACCCGGCCGTCGTCCTATAGATCAGCAACATCCGCCGCTTCATTCTATGATTGATTCTAATAAATACTGGGGAATGTATATCGAATGCACTCATCCAAAACTCTGCTGTCAAGCAGTACTACTACTTGATAAAAAACCTTTTCCTATCGATGACGTACCCACTTTACCCTTAAAAAATTGCACAAAAAAAAGATGTTTTTGCAAACATACTGGACTACTTGAAATGAGAAAACCCCAACGTCAGCGGCGCAAAGTGCATGACCGGCGTAGCGCAATACGTTTCGAAAATGTCACAGACCGACGTGCTCATACAGATCGTCGTTCTGTAAACTGGGAAATTCGATTACATTAAATTTACCAGCTTTCGCCAAAAACACACGTTCACGATTTTAAAAAAAAATGCTTTATAATGCTACAAAGCTCTCTTCACCCCTAACAGCACCATGACTTTTAAAACAGCCGATCTATGCGATGACTTTTCTGGCGACCTACAAATTGTATCGCCCGTATTTCAGTCTTTTGGTGGAAAGAAGCGTTTTAGCGGTGTCATCCAAACTGTAAAAATTTTTGAAGATAATGTCCTGGTTCGTGACTTGTTATCTCAAAAAGTAAACGGCGATGTCTTAGTCGTTGATGGTGGCGGTTCATTGCGCTGTGCTCTTCTAGGCGATCTGTTGGCTGAACTGGGCTGCACTAATGGCTGGAGTGGTGTGATTGTTTATGGATGCATTAGAGACTCGGCTGATATTAACAAAATGCCCATTGGTGTGCGTGCGATACAAACCCACCCCTTAAAAAGCATAAAAAAAGGTTGGGGAGATAAAAATATTTCCGTTACCTTTGCTGGAACAACCTTTAATCCAGGCGACCATCTCTATGCTGACGAAGACGGCATCATCCTTTCAACAAAACCACTGGTCTAATTTTTATGGGGCATCGTCTTTCTAAGATTTACACTCGTACGGGTGACTCCGGCACCACCGGCTTAGGTGATGGCAGCAGAGTAGCCAAAGACTCTTTGCGCGTTGAGGCTTACGGCACCATCGACGAACTGAACAGCCAAATTGGACTCGTCATTGCTTTTGGTCTTGATGACAACATAGCCGAACAATTACTGGACAGACAACACGAGCTTTTTGATCTCGGCAGCGAACTCTGTGTCCCCGGGTACAGCGCCATTAAAGATTCTCATGTAAAGGCACTTGAAAACATTCTCGATGAACACAATGCCAATCTACCTGCCTTAAAAGAATTTATTCTACCCGGCGGTAACCTCCCAGCAGCCACATGCCATATCGCGAGAACCGTTTGTAGACGATCAGAACGCCTTGTGGTCAGTTTGGCTAGGGAAGAAAATATTAACCCACCTGTGGTTAAATACCTCAATCGGTTATCCGATTTATTGTTTGTTTTATGCAGAGTACTGGCTCGCCAAGATGGGCAAACTGAAATTCTCTGGGATAAAAATCGTCATTCATCAAAAAAAACATCATAAATGCAAATACTTTTAGCCAACCCCCGTGGATTCTGTGCCGGTGTCGATCGCGCCATTGACATTGTTGAACGCGCCTTAGAATTATTAGGTGCGCCCATTTATGTCCGCCACGAAGTCGTTCACAACCGGTTTGTGGTAGAAAATCTAAAGAAAAGGGGGGCTGTTTTTGTTGATGAATTGAACGAAGTGCCCGATGATTCAACTGTTATCTTTAGTGCTCATGGTGTCTCAAAAGCCGTAGAAGATGAAGCCAAACGACGCCAATTAAATGTCTTCGATGCCACTTGCCCCTTAGTCACAAAGGTGCATATGGAGGTTATCAGCCATTCAAAAAAGGGGCGTTGTGTGATTCTTATTGGGCATAAAGGTCATCCCGAAGTGGAAGGAACAATGGGGCGTTACGAACAGCAACACCCTCAGAACAACATTATTTTAGTCGAGTCACCTGAAGATGTCGCTTCATTAAAATTTCCTCCAGACATAGAACTCTCTTATGTTTCACAAACGACCCTGTCGATGGATGACACTAGCGCTATTATTGATGCCTTAAGAAAAAAGTTTCCGAAAATCTCGGGGCCTAAAAAAAGTGATATTTGCTATGCCACTCAAAATCGTCAAGATGCCGTTAAAGAACTGGCTGAAAAAACAGACCTGGTTCTTGTTGTTGGCTCACCAAATAGTTCAAATTCCAACCGACTTCGTGAAATCGCTGAAAAACTGGGAAAAACTGCCTATTTGATTGATGGTGCAGACGATATTGATAAAAACTGGTTAATAAATATCAATCGTGTTGGCGTCACGGCGGGTGCATCTGCACCTGAAGAGTTGGTACAACGCGTCGTTGAACAACTTACCTCCTGGGGAGGGGTAGCTGCCGTTGAAAACCCAGGCATCCAGGAAAAAGTTACTTTTTCTTTGCCCAAAGACCTTCAACACTGAATTTATCTTGGCAAAAAAACGGGCTTCATGCCCGTTTTTTATACCGCATTGAGGATTAAATACGTTCCCAAAGTGTCGCCATACCTTGCCCACCGCCAATGCAGAGCGTTGCAACCGCATATTGACCTTGAACACGTTCTAATTCATGAAGCGCCTTAACAACAATAATATTAGCCGACGCTCCAATGGGGTGACCTAAAGAAATACCACTACCGTTCACATTAACTTTATCCATAGGAAGGTCCAACTCGCGACAAACACTGAGTGCTTGAGCAGCAAACGCTTCGTTTACTTCCCATACATCAATATCTGCAATTGATAACCCGGTTTTCGCCATTAACTTCTCAACAGCTGGTACGGGCCCAATACCCATAATAGAAGGCTCAACACCGGCATGCGTGTAAGCGACCAATTTTGCCATTGCCTTTAAACCACGTGCCTCGGCAGCCTGTTTTTCCATCAAAACAACTGCGGATGAACCATCGTTAATACCGGATGCATTACCCGCTGTGATTGAGCCCTCTTTTTTAAACGCCGGACGCATACCAGCCAGTTTCTCAATTGAAATGTCCGCACGAACGTGTTCATCCTTGTCGAACACAGTAACTCCTTTACGCGTTTTAATTTCAACAGGAACAATTTGGGAATCAAAACGACCTTCAGTTTGAGCACGAGCAGCATTTTGATGACTCGTTACCGCCAAGGCATCTTGATCTTCACGCGAAATATTATATTTATCAGCCAAATTTTCGGCCGTCATCCCCATATGGCCAGCACCAAAAGGGTCTGTTAATCCAGAAATCATCAAGTCAATCATTTGTCCTGGGCCCATTTTTTGCCCCCAACGTGCGCCAGGTAATGCATACAATGCGTTACTCATAGACTCCACGCCAGCTCCAATGGCCACTTCAAAATCACCTAGCATAATGCCTTGAGCCGCATCCACAATGGCTTGCATACCACTGCCACATAAACGATTGATAGCCACATTCGACGTTTCACAAGGTATACCGGCTTCAATTTGCGCAACACGAGTTGTATATGGAGCCCTTTCCTCTGCGGGAATCACTGTACCTGTATAAATCATGCCTATTTCTGATGGCTCCACACCTGATCTAGCAACCGCTTCTTTTAAAGTAACTGCAGACAGTGCACTAGGCGCGACTGATTTCAAACTACCACCAAAATCACCAATTGCCGTTCTAACAGCACTTAGCGCCACAACTTCTCTTACTTCATTCATACTTCTCTCCAAATTTGGGTTATGCTTTAAATAACAACCGTTCGATTATAGATGCATTGCAACAATAAATCACTAAGTAACATGAAAACTCAATACGTTACCAGCTGTTCCGTTTCAGGATTACATCAACTCGCCTACAACGATTGGGGCGACCAACGTAACCCAAACGTTCTTATTTGTGCTCACGGCTTAACGCGCAACAAACACGATTTTGATGAACTCGCAAAAAAATTATCCACTAAAAGAAGAGTCATTAGTTTTGACTTCCCAGGCCGCGGCGAAAGTGACTGGCTTAGCAATAAATCATGCTACGACTACCCACAATACATCGTCGATGCCCTCATGATTATAGCTAGAACGGGGGCTAAAAAAATTGATTGGCTGGGTACCTCGATGGGCGGGTTATTAGGTATGACCCTCGCCTCTTTAAAAAAATCGCCCATCAAACAGTTAATCCTTAATGATGTTGGTCCCTTTATCCCTCAAGCCGCACTCGCTCGTATCGCTGCCTATGTTACTGATCCGCCTCAATGTAGCACAGCCGATGAGCTCGAAAACTATATGCGTTCGACTTATGACGGGTTTGGTGAGCTAACCAACGATCAATGGAAACATCTTTTACATTATGGACAACGGACATTGGAAAACGGCAAATTAACGCTCAATTATGACCCCGATATTTCGCAAGCCTTTAGCAACACACCTTTAGAAGATATCGATTTATGGCCATTATGGCAACAAACTCAACAGCGCACCTTGGTCATACGCGGTGAACATTCTGACCTATTAACGCGATCAACGGCCGAAGAAATGATCAAAAAACGCCCTGATGTCGACCTTATAGAAATTAGCAACACAGCACATTCACCGGCTCTGATGAATAATACTGACATCAGTTACCTTGAAGAGTGGCTCGACAACCCCCCTCAATAATTGAATAAATTGTCTATTTAAGTATTGGCTAGTTTTTTTGTTGATAGCCATCTAAAGAAATCGCTTCTGGCAGGATCTTGCCCTGTTAATAAATATTCCAGGGTATATCGATTAACTAGATTCGCTTCAAAAATTGCTTGTTCAGCCGGCCGCATGCAAAATAATATGTCGTCCCCCTCCTTTAAAGCAAGATCATTCACGGGCAGTACTTTAATCACTTTCCCTCGTTGATGCACTAAAGGCACCATTTTTAGAAAATTATCCCTGTTTGAAGGTGATCGATAAATATCCCCTAACGAAACTTCCTTGCCTTCCATCAACGTTGAACACACTGCCGATGCTTTATTTTTGCACATTGTGTAGGTTTTAAGCCTTGGAAAATCACCGCCCACCTCGATGGCCAGTCTGTTCGTTACATCAGCCAACTTAACAGGGTCATTTTCATAAACCAGGCGCAAGTGGGCAAAAAAAGCTTTTAATAACGGCGCGGTCAACATAAAAAACACCATTCTCGCAATGACTAAGCTGGGTTGTAAAATGAAGTCTACGTCCGCTTTTTTAAACAAAACCTCATTCGCATGCCTATTCTGTCGAACGATTGAAAACAAGGAGGGATTCTCTCTATTAGCCTGATGCATCATGCTGAGGTTAAACGTGTCATTATCGGTTCCAGCAATTAATCCCACGCAATCCTTCAGACCCGCCTCTTTTAAGTTCTCCAAGTTTGCTCTACCCAATACAGCGTACTCAGCTATTTCTTCAATTTTTTCAGACACTGGTTCAACGACCTTAAGATCAATGCCTCTCCTTGTTAACTTTTTATAGACCACCTGCCCCATCCGACCATGACCACATAAAATCCATCGCCCATTCTTTAAAGGGCAAATATTACGATCCAAGCTTGCTCCAGGTTCGCCTGACATCCACTCATTCAATGTTTGTATCGTTGGGTTATAAATAATTAAGCTCAGGTAACTGGCAAAGACCCGAAAGGGGTCGACGACATGTATATCGCCCCCTATGGCCAGAATTTCGCTTTCATTTTCCTGCGAGGTCGAACGACAAATAATTTTTATATCGGGGCGTAAGATTCTCGCTGACACCGCCACTTTTAAATTGGCTTCCTCATCGTTTGATAAAATGAGAACCCCTATACACTTATCTCTTTCTATGCCAGCAGCTAACAAATAACGAGGCATTGTCGCATCAGCACACAAACCCAACACTTTACTTTGATAATTACGAAGATCTAACGCCTTAATTCGTTCTTTATCTTGATCTAAAACAACCGCGGAAAGACCTGCATTGGTTAACCCTCTTAACAAAAGGCTACCCGTATCCCCAAAACCACACACTAAATAATAATCCCTGCTTTTTTTTCTAACGGCTCGGGTAAACCTTTCTTCAGCAAATGCAGACTGCAAATGTGGGTTTTGTAATAGTGAAATAATCTTCCCAACCGTATACAACCAGGTAATCACGCTGATGTATAAACAACATATTGCCCACACCCTCTGTGCATTACTGAAGGGCACTGGTAATTCGCCAAACCCTGTCGTCGTTGCGGTATAAGCCAGAAAGTAATAGGCGTGAAAAAAAGACATATACGTCGTTTGACCATTTGCGTCGGGTACGCCAGGAACCAGGACCATACCAAGAATACAAATGGCATAGACACATATAAAAACGATTATTGGCGTGCGCATATGGCGCAAAACAATAAACGATACTCTGCCCAGCGATGAATTAGACATTGACTGAATGCCTATCGGCGAGACATCAATGTTTCAGACACCAGCATAACCACAGAAATGACATTGGCCACTAAGGCACCCCCTGCCAACGACACAATAGCCGACGTATTATGCTCATTGAGTCCCGTTCCAGAAATTTGTGTTACATAACCCCAAACCAAAGCCGCTGCAATCAACTGTATGTTTGCCACAATACTGGTAGACAGTAAAACGGCACCAACTTGCGAACGATCCCCAAGTTTAAGCCCCATAGCAACAAGATTTACAAAAATCGTAGCAAATAGCTCATAGATATTATGATGCCGAAAATCATGTAATTCGCCCATAAAGAAACCAAAATTCAGCGTCAGCGCTAAAACAATAAAGAAACTGAAAACAACTTTTTCGGCATTCATAGTGGCTCTCCAATTATTCTGTTATTCCATTTAGTTTAACGCTATGCATTTGCTAAGCAAACCTAGATTATTTAAATTTAAGTACCTTGATCAACGATTCTCAAGGCTTTTCCATAGAAGCTGTTTTTTTTCCCAACAAGAACAATCGCTTTTTACAATCTGCCATTAACGAAGCCCTTCTAGCATCGGAATACGAAGCCCATGAAGTTATTTCATTCAACATCCGCCCACAACCGAGGCAGACATCTTCTTCATTTAACGCACACATCCTGATACAAGGAGAGTCCATCGATCAACCTTCAAATTTATTGTTAAGCGTAAAAACCACCCCAAGACGGTGGCTTCTATCATTACATAAGTGACGTAATAAATCTCACAATCGTTAGCTTACAATAGCGCTAGTCGGCTTTTGCAAAAACAAAAGAGCCTGGCGCGGCTTCTAACTCCGGATATTTTTCTGAGCCCAGTTTCTCAGGCGCATCAATCATTTTATCCCCTTGGCTTTTTAACCAAGCATCCCAATGCGGCCACCAACTTCCCGGGACTTCCGTCGCTGTTTCTAACCAATGATCCGCTCCCTGACCCAGCTCTCCATCTTTCCAGAAATGACGTTTATTTTTATTGGCAGGATTAATAACACCAGCCACATGTCCACTAGCAGCCAAAACAAACTCCACATTGCCTTGCTTCACTAATTCCGTGCCAATGAAAGTCGTTTTCCATGGAGCTATATGATCTTCAACCGCTGATAAGAAATACACGGGGCAGTCAATTTTGCCCAGATCAATTTTCACACCGCATAACTCAACACCACCAGGTTTTGCCAAGTTGTTTTCTAAATACATGTTACGCAAGTACCACGTATACATTGCTGACGTCATGTTTGTTGAGTCGCTATTCCAATAAAGAATATCAAACGGTGGTGGTGTTTTACCTTTCAAGTAATTATTTACCACATAGCTCCAAACAAGATCATTCGCACGAAGCATTGCAAATGTAGTGGCCAGTTGCTTGCCAGGCATCACACCACCGTCTTTTAATTTATGTTCGTGTTGTTTGACTTGAGATTCATCAATAAAGACACCCAATTCACCTGGGTCAGAGAAATCTAACAAGGTGGTGAAAAATGTAGCCGTCGCAATCGGTTTCTTGCGTTTTGCTGCCAAGACGGACAGCGTTGTTGCCAACATGGTTCCACCAATGCACCAAGATACCGCATTAATTTTTTTGGCACCAGAAATGTCTTTTACGGCCTCTATAGCCGGTATCGTGCCTTCAGAAATATACTCGTCCCATGTGACATCACCCAAGCTTTCATCCGGATTACGCCAAGAAATAATATACACGTCATTACCCTGTTCTAAGCAGTAACGGACATAAGAATTATGCTCCGATAAATCGAGAATGTAATATTTGTTAATACAAGGAGGAACAATAAGAATAGGGCGTTCATTTACCTTTTCGGTCATGGGCTTAAAATGGACCAATTGTATCAATTTGTTTTCAAAGACGACTGAACCCGGTGTTGTCGCAATATTTTCGCCCAAGGTAAACGCTGATTCATCCGTCATACTGATGACGCCCTTATCCATGTCTTTCAGTAAATTTTCTAGGCCAGACATCAAGTTTTGGCCTTTAGTGTCTATCGTTTCTTTTAACACTTCAGGGTTTGTTAATGCAAAATTTGATGGGGACAACGCATCAATAAATTGGCGTGTGTAAAAATCACACTTCTGTTTTGTAGACTCATCCAGTGTAGAGTCTTCAACCAGCCCCATTAACCAGCGACTCGATAATAAATAAGACTGCTTTAAATAATTGTGAATTGGGCTTTCGTCCCATTCTTCCCCTGAAAACCGGCGATCACCTCGTTCCGGTTTCACCAGTGGCTCACTCGACGGATTAAACATATTAATCCAGAGATTAAATTGGTCTTGATAAAAGCCGGACATGGTCCTTATCCACTCTTCCGGGCTTTCCATTGCACGTGTCATGATCGTATTCCAAGAATTCCCAAACTGCGACATCATTTCTTTTGATTCAGCAGCCGAAAAGTCTTTGAACATTTTATGGCCTTTTTGAGCCATTTTCTCGAATAACTCTTGTGGTGTTTTATCGTCCATTATTGCGCCTCGATTAATTTTATAGTTTTATTGCATTGCATCATTATAGAACTGTTCAATTTTTTTTACTACAAAGAAAATAGTGACCTTTTAATCGTCATGATTCTTTTCAGAGAGCAACTCCCCCTTATCCGACCAAGATTTGAATACCCCCGTACGCTCCCCTTCATCAAAATAACCTTGCTCCCGCATTTGGCCATTAGGCCAATAAGCTGTAAATAAACCGTGATAATTATTATTGACAGTAGACGCTGCTAACGCAATGTGCCCTGTCAAATACCACGAGATATGTTCTCCGTGCATAACACCGTGAACAAAATCTGTTTCAGATATTTTGGCTCCAGATGGATGCCAAATCGTTCGCTTCCCATGGATGACTTCATCAAGGTATTCGCATTCTTCAAGAACGTTTCCATGCTCATTTTTTTTAACTTTTACTACTTTTTTCTCTTTCATGCTCCCCCCTAAACGCTAACAGGCACAAAAAAACGCGCAATAATGCGCGTTTTTAAACGTCAACAATATAACCACCTGTTATTTTTTCAGTGTTTTCAAACCATCCAAACTCGCAAAATAAGCGGCTAAATTAACCATATCCTCATCTGACAAGCCAGCAACGGAACCCGCCATCACCGGGTTATTTCGTTGACCTGATTGATAACCTCTCAACGTATGTAGCATATAGTCAGCATGTTGCCCTGCGATTGTCGGAAACATGGGGCTGGCACTGACGCCATCAACACCGTGACAAGCAGCACAGGCTGTTGCTTTCTCTTTACCCGCTTGAATATCACCGACTGCAAATGCAGAGGTCGACAACGCCATCCCCACCATTGCAAAAATCATTACTCTTAACTGTTTCATTTTTTTCCTCATGACCTTTTATGATTTACAACACTTACTTACCATCTTGCTCAAAATAAGCCGCTATATCTTGCATATCTTGATCAGATAAATCGGCCACATTGCCATGCATTGTTGAATGACTGCGTAAACCATCTTTATATGCTTTCATGGCCGTAACCAAATAAGCCGCATGCTGCCCCCCTAATTTTGGCACACGATAGGTCGGGTATGCATTGTTATAATTTTTAACGCCATGACAACCCAGGCAAGTTTCCCCTTTAATTGCCCCTGCCGCAACGTTTCCAGCCGCATTCACGTTGATAGAAAACAGCATCCCCAGTACGAATAAACTTACAAATAATTGCCTCATTACTTCTTTCCCTTGTTGTCTTGCTTATTATTTTCAAATTAAACTGATTTTACTGAAAACATTGCTATTGTGCTAGCATAAACCACTGATTCAAGCTAACGAAACCTTAAAACCTGCTAAATTTTCAACCAGTCGAATGACGACTCTTTTTTAAACCACTATGTCAACGATTATTATTTACACCGCGCCTCTTTGTCCTTATTGCACCCATGCCAAGCGCCTACTCAACAACAAAAATGTTTCTTTTGAAGAAATTTCTATTGCTGACGACCCGTCAATAAGACATGAGATGATCCAAAAAAGTCAGCGAACAACTGTTCCTCAAATTTTTAATGGAGACACTCATATTGGTGACTGCACAGAAATTTATGACTTAGAAAGCCGAGGTCAACTCGACGCTCTGCTCGCTTAAATCGTTGTGGCAACCGACGTCTTAACAAAGCAGCGTTTAGATACTTGGTTATGGGCTGCTCGTTTTTTTAAAACACGGCGACTGGCAACTGAAGCCATTTCAGGTGGTAAAGTTCACCTCAATGGTCAACGAACAAAACCCAGTAAAGACGTTCGTATTGGCGACGAATTACAAATCAGTAAGACGGGTTATAGCTGGGAAATCAATATCTTAGGTTTAAATACCAAACGACGACCTGCTAAAGAAGCCACCCTGCTCTACAACGAGAAGGAAGAAAGTTTTAATCGACGGCAGGCACTCATCGCGCTTAATAAAGACATGAATGCATCCGCACCTCAGTCGGAACGACCCAATAAAAAACAACGGCGGCAAATCCACCGATTTAAGCAATCTGATTAAGCACTATGGCTTACCTAAATACAAGAAGGCGGTATGGGCAATCCCGCATATTTGTTGGCGTATTTCAACGGCCCATCTGGAAATAATTTATACAGGTAGATAGACGCGCCTTTTTCTGCACCTAATTTTTTTTTGATCGCTCGAGCAAATAATCGTGCATTCGGTTGATGATTAAACTCATCATAATACGCTTGCATAAAATAAATAATATCCCAATGCGATGCTGTTAGCGTTAACCCATCTTCCAGCGCCATGGCTTCGGCCACCCCCTCGCTCCATTGGTTTCTATTTATTAAAAAACCGTCTTCATCTCGTGCAAGTTCAGCCAGCATTAAAAACAAGATCTCACGGGTTTATTATTTTCGACTAATTCGACAAAACCTGCATAATCAACGTATTGAATGCGCTCATAACAGCGCTGGGCATCGAGACCTCTCGCTTTCATATCCGACCGTAGCGCATAAACTGAAATATCGCTGGCTAAGGTTGATATAACGGATGAAGGGCTTGTCTTCACCGCGGCCAAAACGGCGTCTTCGATCAACAAGATCACATCATGTGACGTTAACCTCTCGACACAATCCTTTAAAACCTCACCCTTTTTATTGACGATATACAGCATTAGAAACCAAACAAATGATCTGCCGATCGTAACCGTTTTTTAATATCTGAACGTGAAACAACAGCGGCTTTTATCGCCAATTCGTTTTCAGTCAAACCATAGACCTCCATCGATTCTTTCTCAACTATAACGTCATTAATATCATAAACAGGTAATGTATCCAAAACCGGCATCATGTTTTTTAAATTGAGACATTCGGGCTGCTGATTTTTCAGCAAGGCATTCACGCCATCTCCCTCAAACAACACCACCACTTTTTGGTCAAAGGCTGCTGCCATTAAAATTATATCTAGGAATTCTTGCCCACACACATTGCCTTGAAGCCCCTTATTGATAATAAAGAATAACGTTTTCACATCAAGCACCAAAGGTAAGGTGCCGATCAGATTCAATGACTGATTCCATCAACAAGCCCAAACCGGCAATCCGGAAGCCATCTGCTACGGCGTGTATGTAACCACCTACTTTCTTTGCAACGGATTTTTCGAGTAACCCTCTACGTTGCGCTGACGACACACACACAACTAAATCAACACCTTTTTCGGATTGTAGGGCACTCCACCTTTTGACAATATCTCTTTCATCACCGGGAGGGCGAGAATCTCGGCATGCATTAAAAATTCCATCATGATAAAAAAATACACGATATACCTCATGCCCAGCTTCAAGCGCCGCTTGAATAAAATGCCAGGCGGTATCCGCTGCTTGGTGCTGGTAGGGACTCGCATTGATTTGGATAGAAATTTTCATTTAACTTGTTTTTAAACTCCATTAAACTAAAGTCGCTTATGAACGCACATCATACTATCACGCGACGTTTTTTTACCGTACTACTCGCTTCAATTCTCACACTCATTATGGCGAGCATTGCCAGTCTCTGGTCAGAAAAAAGTCTTGCCAACAATCGAATCAAATTACCTGATATCGGCAACACCGCTAATACTATCATTTCCAGTGAGGTTGAAAAAAAACTGGGCAAGGCTTTTTTAAGAAGTATTCGACTGAGAGTACCACTGAGCCATGATCAAGAAATTAACGATTATGCGCAACAATTAGGTCACAGAGTTGCAAAATTCAGTGAGCAACCCGATCGGCACTTTAACTTCTTTGTGGTCAACGATCATCGAATCAATGCCTTTGCCGGACCTGATGGCCATATTGGTCTCAACACAGGGCTCATTCTCGCTGCCGAGTCTGAAAGCGAACTCGCTTCTGTTGTTGCTCATGAAATTGGTCACGTCACCCAACAACACCTTCAACGCGCTTTTGAAACAGCCAGCCAACTGTCAACACCTACCGCTGCCGCCATGCTGGCCGCCGTTATTTTAGGCGCAGCTGTACCGGGCGTAGGGCCAGCCGCTATCATGGCCGTACAAGCGGGACAGGTACAAAAACAAATTAACTTCACCCGCAGTCATGAAGCAGAGGCCGACCGTGTTGGCGTACAAAATTTAGCCGATGCTGGCTTTGACCCAAGAAGCATGCCTCTTTTCTTTGGTCGGCTTAAAACGGCAACCACTCAATACGGTCAAAAAATTCCTGAAATATTGCTAACCCACCCTGCTCCTACCTCTCGAATCGCCGACACCGCGGCACGCGCAGAAAAATTTCCTTATAAACAGGTGGAAGATTCACAAGATTTTCGTTTAATCCGTATGAAAGTCCGTGTTAACAAGCAACAGCAAACGTCAACGGGTGAACTGATTGAAGCCTTAAAAAATGAATCTCAACAAGGCACTCAACCCATCAAAAACGCAGCCCGCTATGGCCTTGCCCTGGCTTATATGAAAGACAGGCAATTTAATAAAGCCCGCGACCTGTTATCGGTCCTCAGAAAACAAAACCCTGAGCAACTGCACTACCTAACCGCTCTAGCATTGAATGAATACCGAGATAACAAACCCCAACGGGCTTTAACATTATTTGAACAAGCAAAACAATTATTTCCAAAAAGCCGCGCTGTTAATTTATTGTATGCAAAAGTTTTATTACACAATGGCAAACCACAACAAGCTCTCACTTATTTAAACCAGGATTTGGCCTTATTCAATCCAACACCCAATGTCTATGACTTGCTTTCTATTGCCTATGGCCAAGTTAATGAGCCGGTCAGAGGATTCCAGTATCGGGCAGAATACCTCTATTCAATCGGGTTCACTAAAGACGCGATCATCCAACTTGAACAGGCTTTACGTTCTGCTAAAAATAATTTTTACTTAAGCAGTCAAATCGAAAACCGTATTCATCAGCTACAAGCCGAGCTTAATGCACCAAAACTTCTATAATAAAAACTTAACTCTATGAGCGATCCATTAAAGCCGCCAGGTATTTTTAAACGTCTGGCTGTCGTTGTTTATGATGCACTGCTGTTAATCGCCATCTTATTTCTGGCGACACTCATCTTACTCCCGTTCCAAGAAGGTCATTCCTTTCAAGCCAATTCTTGGCAATACTCCGTTTACCTGTTATTTGTCAGCTTTCTTTTTTATGCTTGGTTTTGGACTAAAAGCGGTCAAACATTAGGACTTGTCGCCTGGAAATTAAAAGTTGCAAACAAAAACGGTGAAAATATCAGTTGGAAACAAGCTGTTATTCGTTTTTCAACGGCACTTCTCTCATGGGGGCTGTGCGGACTTGGTTTTCTATGGATGTTTTTTAACAAAGACCGTCTCACTTGGCACGATATTGCGTCAAATAGCCGCCTCATCTGGAAAAAACCTGAATAATCAGCCCATTCGACGAATCGTAAAGACGGATAAGGAAAGCGCTAAAAGAAAAGGCATTGAAGCCGCAATGATCGGGTTTAACCCGTAGAGAACACCCACATTGCCAAACAAACGGTCAATCAAATTAAAGCCAATGCCGATTAACGCACCGATCAATATTCTTGTTCCCGTACTGCCTGCACGTTTCACGCTGAGCACCATCGGAATAGCAATCAACAGCATCACCAAAATAACAAAAGGTCGAATTAACTTACTGGTTATTGCAACAATGAATTGCCTGGCGTCCTGTCCATTATTTTCTAAAAACGTAATGTAACTCGCTAAACCCATGATGGATAAACGCTCAGGTTTAACGACTATTACATCGAGCAAGCCCGGGTCCAATAATGAATCCAGTTGCGCCGAATCAGAATGAGTCACCTCGACACGATCTTCTAAAATGGCCGTTTGCTGAACCCCTTTAAGCGCCCATTTATTATTAATAAAACTTGCCGTCTTCGCATGCGTAGCGTATTTGAGTTGATTATGATCTGTCATCTCATAAATACTGACATCTTTAAGTTCTGATGAGTCCAAAATCTCTCGAATATTTAAATAGGTATCACCATCTCGCGTCCAAAAACCATATTTTGTTCTTAAGGCGACTTGTTCATTTTTTGCAGTAAATTTCAACATTTGTGCGGCTTGTTCGGACGCCGGTGCGATCGTCTCACTGACAAACAACGAGATCACCATTAACATAACACCAACACGAAGGACCGAAAAAATAATCTGCCATCGACTAACACCCGCTGCTCTCATGGCCGTTAATTCATAGTTATTCGCCATACTGCCTAATGTAATCAAGGCTCCTAACAAAGCTGCTGATGGCAGAAGCTCATAAAAATTACGCGGCGCAATTAATGCCAAATATTTCAAAATTTCAATCAGGCCATATTGGCCTGTTCCCATATCATCCAGTTCATCCGCAAACGTAATGACCAAGACCAGCGACAATAAAAAAAGCACTGCAATCCCTGTACTTTTTAACATCTCCACCGCAATGTATTTATTAATGACCTTCATCTTTTTAAGGCTAATTTATTTTTAACATAAGCAAAACCGTGCAGTCTTATCACCATCACAGCAGAAAAGCCTAACAACACGACATGAACCCACCAGACACCAACCCAAGGTGGCGTCACACCTTTGACCAACCATGAATGAGACAAACTCATCAAATTCTCAAAAACAATGTAGATTAATAAGGCCGTTAATAAATTGCCGTACATGCCCGCTCGAGGCGATACCCGACTAATGGGCACTGCTAACAATGCAAATGTAATAATCGCCAAGGCTAATGACCACCTTTTCTGTAATTCGCTCTGTGCCCGAGGGGATTTCATCTTCATTAGCTCCCCAGTGGGCTTTTCCTTAACACCAAAAGACAGTTGAGCTGTTGATTTTTCTGCTACAACAACACCGTATTCCTTAAATTTTGTGATTGTATAATCGGCCTGGCCGGGGACCCCCTCATAACGGTTGCCCTCATGCAGAATAATAAAACGATCACCTGTTGTCGGGTCGACTCTTAATTCACCGCTTTTAGACGACGTGATACCCAGTTTTCCGTGTTGCCGATTTTGAATAAACACATTCAACATTTTGTTATCGTCGGTTATTTTTTCTACGTAAAAAACCAGATCACCCCGACTGTATTCATTAAAACGTCCATCGGTAATGCCGCGAATATCCAAGTTAGCCTGATCACTCGTTTTAACTCGCTCAATTGCCTGCATCAAGTCGGGTGTAGCAACCAACGCCAAGTACAGCATAATCGCAAATAAAGGCGCAACGACAATAAAAATTGAGCGGTAAATTTGCGTTAAGCCAACCCCGGCAGAAAATAAGGCCGTCATTTCTTGATCACGATACATCCTGCCCAACACCAACAACACCGACAACAACAAGGCAACCGGTATAATTTTAATTATCAGCAACATCATATTAAACATGATGAGCGACAACACCGCATCGGTTGATAGCTCGCCGGCCGTCACTTTAGATAACAAACGAACCAGTCGTTGACTTAACAAAATAACTGACAGCACCGTCATCACGCCCAACATCATCTTGCTCAGTTGAGTCATGAATAATCGATCTATAATTTTTAATTTAAACGCAGACATCCACCGTGTATTTGCCTTATAGTTAAAGCTGAGCTAAGTAGGTCATTCCCACTTAAACGAAACGCTTACCTTTTTAAGGAATAAGCATATCAGCCCATAGAAAATATGGTGTCGTATCGTAACGGAAAAACCAAGTAATAACATTAAATTCACCGAGGTATCAGCATGCAATTCGTATCAAAAACCGGGCAAATCGATAAACTATCAACCCCATGTCTTATTTTGCCTGTCTTTAGTAAAGGCCAACAGCTTGACGTCACAACACGTTTTGATCAGGCACATAACGGGCAAATCACAACCGTTTTAAAACAAGGCGATGCCTCAGGAAAAGTCGGCAACACACTGTTACTTCAGATGCCTGCTGGCAATAAAACCAAACGGGTGCTATTGGTTGGCCTTGGCGAGCAAGGCAAAACAACCGAGAGCGACTTCAATAACGCTGTTCAAGCGTCTATCAATGCGATTAAACATTTACCCATTAAAACAATCTGCTCTGCGTTATTAACCGTTGAGGTTACTGACAAAGATATTGACTGGAAAGTACGACAACTGGTGCTAACCTCCCGTGAAGCGTTGTATCAATACACAGAAACACTCACCACGGCCGCACCCGATGCGCACTCTCTGGAAAAATGCCAGTTATTAGCCCCGTCTGGTCGTGCCACTCAAGCGATTAATGAGGCCGCAAATATAGCATCAAGCATCGCCAACGGTGTGGATCGTGCAAAAGAACTGGCTAATTTGCCCGGCAATATTTGCACCCCGACCTATCTCGCTGATACGGCTAAAACCCTTGGCAAGCAACATACATCTCTTAAAGTAACTGTGTTAGATGAGGCCAAAATGGAAAAACTGGGCATGGGCTCATTATTATCCGTTTCTCGCGGTTCGCGCGAACCGGCCAAACTGATCACCATCGAGCACGCAGGCGGCCCTAAATCGCAAAAGCCCATCGTTATTGTTGGCAAAGGCCTAACGTTCGATGCAGGCGGCATTTCAATTAAACCTTCATCCGGTATGGATGAAATGAAATACGATATGTGCGGTGGCGCCAGTGTTTTTGGCGTGATGCAAATGTGCGCAGAATTAAACCTGCCAATTAACGTTATTGGTGTCGTGCCATCATCAGAAAATTTACCCGATGGTGATGCCAACAAACCGGGCGATATTGTTACCAGTATGGCCGGTTTAACCATTGAAATTTTAAATACCGATGCCGAAGGCCGATTAATTTTATGCGATGCGCTCACCTATTCGGCCAAATTCAAACCCGACGTCGTCATTGATGTTGCCACCCTCACCGGCGCCTGTGTGGTCGCACTGGGTAAACATGCTACCGGTTTAATGGCCAATAACGATGAATTAGCCAATGAATTATTGGGTGCGGGTCTTAAAGCAGGCGACAAAGCATGGCAGCTTCCTTTATGGGACGAGTACAAACCACAGCTTAAAAGTAACTTTGCTGATCTGGCCAATATTGGTGGCCCCGCAGGAGGCACCATCACGGCGGCCTGTTTCTTATCTCGCTTCACTGAGGATTACAAATGGGCGCATTTAGACATTGCCGGAACGGCATGGAAAACCGGCGCTGAAAAAGGTGCAACAGGTCGCCCGGTCCATATGCTCAGTCAATTTATACTAGACCGCTGTTAAAAGAATGACACGAATAGATTTCTACGTTCTACCGGATGATCAGATCGACAAGCAATACCTTTTTGCTTGTCGATTAGCACAAAAAGCAACCAAGCAAGGCCATCGCGTTTATATTCATACCGGCTCAGAAAGTCAATCTCAACAGTTAGACGAATTGCTGTGGTCATTCTCAGCCACCAGTTTTGTTCCTCACACCCGTGATGCCAATGAATTTTCAACTCACCCTGTGTATATTCATCACAGTGGTGACCCTTTAGACATACACGATGTATTAATTAATCTCAGTCACCAAACCCCCGAATGTTTTGGACGCTTTGAACGACTGGCTGAGTTAGTTAATCAAGACGAAAAGATAAAACTAGCGGGTCGAGAACGTTTTAAGTTTTACAAAAGCCGTGGATACCCACTGCAAACACATAAACTGTAAAAAAAATGCCTCTGCCGTAACGTCAAGCTTTCAGTCAGGGCTATAATATCGCCCTTTACAGATTACACTTAAGTTTCACGATGGATAAAACATACGCCCCTCACGACATTGAATCTCGCTGGTACAGCCAATGGGAAAAACAAGGCTACTTTGAACCCAAAGGCGGCGATAGCGCGTATTGCATTATGATTCCACCACCCAATGTAACCGGCAGTTTACATATGGGCCATGCGTTCCAAGACACCATTATGGACTCGCTAACCCGTTATCACCGTATGAAAGGCCATAATACACTATGGCAAGCCGGTAGCGATCACGCCGGTATTGCGACGCAAATGGTGGTTGAACGCCAATTGAATGCCGAAGGCAAAACACGCCACGATTTAGGCCGCGAAGAATTTGTAAAGCGCATTTGGGACTGGAAAGAATTATCCGGTAACACCATTACCAAACAGTTACGCCGCATGGGCACCTCGTTAGATTGGTCTCGCGAACGCTTTACCATGGACGAAGGCTTATCAAAAGCGGTTAATGAAGTATTTGTAAAACTGCACGAAGAAGGCTTAATTTACCGTGGCAAACGCCTGGTTAATTGGGACCCTAAACTGCACACCGCTGTATCAGATTTAGAAGTTATTTCAGAAGAAGAACAAGGCCATATGTGGCATATGCGCTATCCACTCGCCGATGGCAGTAGCGAACTTGTGGTGGCTACCACCCGCCCAGAAACCCTGCTAGGTGATGCCTGTGTCGCCGTACACCCAAGCGATGAACGTTACCAGCACTTAATTGGGCAAAGGGTGACACTGCCCTTATGTGATCGTGAAATTCCCATTATTGCTGATGAGTATGTCGACCCGGAATTTGGTACCGGTTGCGTAAAAATTACCCCAGCCCACGATTTTAACGATTACGAGGTTGGTCTGCGTCATAACATGCCGCTGATTAACGTTTTCACCGTTGATGCCAGAATCAACGATGACATGCCAGAAAAATATCAAGGCTTAGATCGAGCTAAAGCGCGCAAACAAATCGTACAGGATTTAGATGATTTAGGGCTACTGGTAAAAGTTGAAGATCACAAACTCATGATTCCTCGTGGTGATCGTTCTGGCGTTATTATCGAACCATTGCTGACCGATCAATGGTTTGTTAAAGCCAAGCCCTTAGCAGAACCGGCTATTGAAGCAGTAAAAAGTGGCAAAATTAAATTTGTACCCGAAAACTGGGACAAAACCTATTACAACTGGATGAACGACATTCAGGACTGGTGTATTTCGCGTCAAATTTGGTGGGGGCATCGAATTCCTGCCTGGTACGATGAGGCGGGCAATATATATGTCGGCCATAGTGAAGCCGACGTACGCGAGAAGAACCAACTCCCAGACTCGCTGGCATTATCACAAGATGAAGATGTACTCGACACCTGGTTCTCATCAGCGCTTTGGCCCTTTTCTACCCTTGGCTGGCCCGATAAAACACCCGAACTAGACACCTTCTACCCCACCAGCGTATTAGTGACGGGTTTCGATATCATCTTCTTCTGGGTCGCCAGAATGATTATGATGGGACTAAAGTTTATGGACGATGTGCCCTTTAAAGAAATTTACATTCATGGCCTGGTACGCGATGCTGAAGGGCAAAAAATGTCCAAATCCAAAGGCAATGTACTCGACCCAATCGACCTGATCGATGGCATTTCGCTGGATGATCTTGTTGAAAAACGCACAAAAGGACTCATGCAGCCAAAAATGGCCGCCAAAATTGAAAAAGACACGCGTAAACATTTCCCTGAAGGCATCCCATCCTACGGGACCGATGCGTTGCGCTTTACCTTTGCCTCACTCGCTTCAACAGGCCGTGATATTCGTTTTGATTTAAATCGAATTGAGGGTAACCGTAATTTCTGCAATAAATTATGGAACGCTACCCGCTATGTATTAATGAATACCGAAGGCGAAGATACCGGTTTAGGCAACGAAGACTGTACATACAGCCTACCCGATCAATGGATTGTTTCGCGCTTACAACAAACCGAAGCCAGCGTTATCAGCTCCATTGAAAAATACCGTTTTGACCTTGCTGCCCACTCCTTATACGAATTCCTCTGGAACGAATACTGCGATTGGTATTTAGAGCTGTCTAAACCTATTTTATTAGATGAAAACAGCAGCGAAGAACAAAAACGCGGTACGCGACAAACGCTTATTCGAGTCCTAGAAGCGGTATTGCGCCTATTGCACCCACTGATGCCCTTTATTACCGAAGAAATTTGGCAACAAATAGCACCGCTAGCCGGTAAAACAGGCAACACCATCATGCTACAAGCTTACCCAACACCCGACGAAAGCAAAATATCCGCCGATGCAGAAGCCGATATGGCGTGGATCATGGAATTTGTGATGGGCATTCGTAAAATTCGTGGCGAAATGAACATTCCACCCAGCAAACCGTTAACGGTGATCTTAGATAATGTTTCAGAACTGGACCAAAAACGCCTGGAAAATAGCGGCACCTTAATCAGCAAACTTGCCCGTACCAGTAGCATTGATTCTCTTGCAAACGGTGAACAAGCACCAGAATCAGCCACCGCTCTTGTAGGTGATATGAAAGTGCTTATTCCTATGGCCGGGCTCATCAATAAAGACGAAGAGCTGGCTCGTTTAGATAAAGAAATAGCAAAGCTAAACAATGAACTAAAGCGCCTGACAGGTAAATTATCAAACCCCAAATTTGTTGATAAAGCACCCAAAGAGGTTGTTGAAAAAGAGCAGGAGAAAAAACAGCACGCTGAATCTAAATTACAAAACCTAAGCCTGCAGCGGGAGAAAATAGCCTCTTTATAATTTTACCTGCCCCAGTGCAGTATTCTCTATTCGATACACCCCAAAGAAAACTCACCATCAACCTCGTCTTATACAAGCGGCCCAATCATAGGGCCGCTTATTCAAGCAGCACCAGCTTCACAAGTCCGATAACAGCCATCACAAATAAAAACGTTAAAATAAAACCCGTTACGATAAACACTTTCGGGTTTCCATGCTGAAAATCCCGTTGTCTACGTGACTCCTTCGACACGCCAAAAAAAGACAGCATCGTACTGCCAACCATTTGCCAAAAAGAAGGGGCCAAATCATCGTCTTTCTTCATCCTGATCACCTGTTTATAATTCATTGGCGTATTTTATCACTGACACCCCATGAGTTTTCTTCAAAATAGCCTCAATTTATCTGCAAGCGTCGTTTCTATACCTACTTATCTAAAACCATTAAATTCATGAGAATGAATCGGTTTTAACTTAAGGCAACCGATTACTTTCAACGAGCACCGCCAAGTAAAAAAGTGTGAGACAATAAATTCAACCAAAAAAGAACACGTGCTTTCTCATCATGACGACAAAAAAGCCCTACCTTAGCATTGTGATGCCCTGCCTCAACGAAGCTGAAAACATTGACAATTTATTACCAAAAATTAAAGAACACCAGCCTGATGCCGAAATTTTAGTGGTTGATGATGGTTCAACTGACCGTTCTTTAGAAATTTGCAAAGAGCATGGGGTTAAAGTTGTATCGCACCCCGCTTCGTTAGGGAATGGAGCGGCTATTAAAACGGGCGCACGCAACGCCATTGGAGAGATTATCGTCTTTATGGATGCAGACGGGCAACATGCCCCTGAAGACATTCAACGGCTTTTAAGCAAACTCGAGCAAGGCTACGACATGGTTGTCGGGGCCAGGCAATCTAGCAGTCACGCCTCAAAAAAACGGCTGATTGGCAACACCATTTTTAATAAGCTGGCCTCATTTATGACTGGCCAAAAAATAGAAGACCTGACTTCTGGCTTTAGAGCCGTTCGAGCAAAGCATTTTAAAAAATTCCTGTATTTATTGCCTAATGGGTTTTCCTACCCTACCACTTCGACCATGGCCTTTTTTCGTTCCGCCCTTCCTGTTGCTTACATCCCGATTCATGCTGGAAAACGCGAAGGAAAAAGCAAAATCAAACTCCTCAACGACGGCTTTCGATTTTTTGTAATTATTTTAAAAATAGGTGCTTTATTTTCCCCAATGCGACTATTTCTTCCCGTTAGCGTAACCTTCTTTATCCTCGGTGTAATCAATCACATTGATAGCTATTTGAGCGCCGGCACATTTAGTAATGGCAGCTTATTGCTGTACACCTCCTCGGTGTTTATCTTTTTAATGGGTATCTTGTCAGAACAGATTTCGTCGTTGCATTATAGAAATTCTCAGGGCTGATAAAGTTAAAATCTCAAGATGATCTACTGCATAATTGGCACGCGGGCCCAGCTAATAAAAATGGCCCCCATTATTGCTTGTATCGAAGAGAAAAAATGGCCTCTACGAATCATTCATACTGGCCAGCATGTTATTAGCATGGATGATTTACGTTCAGATTTTAATTTAAAAAGCCCTTGGGAATATTTACTAAAAAAGCCAGAAGCAAAAACAGTGTTCAGTAGCCTGAAATGGCTCACTCATATTTTATATTTAAGCTTTTTTAAAGCAAAAAAACTGATTCCCAATGCCAACATTAACAACGACATCGTTCTCGTCCATGGCGATACTTTTTCAACCGTCATTGGTGCACTCATCGGCAAATTAAGTGGTGCATCTGTTGGGCATATTGAATCTGGCTTACGCTCATTCAATATATGGAATCCCTTCCCAGAAGAGATCAATAGACTCATCACTTTTTCCTTAATAAACAAAGCATATTGCCCTGGAAGTTGGGCTGTTGATAATCTAGAAAAGCATAAGAATATTGAGCTTATCGATACCAAGCAAAACACCCTTATAGACTCACTTTATATCGCCTTGCAAAAATTAAGCAAGGAGACACTCTCTAACGACCAATATGGTGTCATTTCAATTCACCGATTCGAGAATATATACAATAAAAAAAGGCTTCGATTTATTATTGATACCGTCCTACTTGCAGCAACAAAAAAACATATCATTTTTGTTATGCACCCCGTTACACAAAAACGCCTATTAAAAACCGGGTACCTCTCGTCTATAAAATCCAATAAAAACATTACGTTGAAGAATCGCTGCGGCTATATCGAATTCACATCATTACTTGCAAATTCTAGCTTTGTCATCACTGATGGTGGCAGCAATCAAGAAGAATTAACTTACCTAAACACCCCAACACTCCTTATGCGAAAAGCAACAGAACGGCCTGAGGGGCTGGGTAAAAACATAGTCCTTTCGAACTATTCAACAAAAATCACCCATGACTTTATTTCTTCTATAAAGCCAAAGGAAAAAAACAGACCGGTGATAGCGGTTCCTGACCCCTCTCCAACAAATATTATCATGAACTCTCTCAAACATTTTAAAGGCTGATTGCAGCAACGAAGAAAAAGCTTTAGCCTAAAGTATCGGTTTAACTCTTGTCCAAAAACCCTCAATTGCTATAACTAAATCCATCGCACACTGATTCAAACAAATGTTGATACTCAACCATCATTCTTTTTAAAGTAAAGAGCCGCTCAACCTTATCTCGGTTGTAATCACCCATCTCTCGCCGCAACGCTTCATTTTCAGCTAACAAATTAATTTTAACTGCAAAATCGTTTACGTCACCTAACCCACATAAAAAGCCACCTTTTCCTTCATCAATCAGTTCAGGCAATGAAGAACAATTAGTCGCTACCACGGGTAGCCCACAAGCCATGGCCTCAGATGCGGCCAAACCAAAACCCTCACGTACCGTTGGAAATAACAATACATCAACCGATTGATATAACTGGGGCATATTACTGTACTCAACCCTACCAACATTCACTAACCTAGAATGAGCACCCAAGTCCCCTTGACCCCTTAAACCTGCCGTATAAACAATTTCAATATTAGTATTGAGTTTATTCAATATGGGCATGATCCAATGCACGCCCTTCCGTTTTGTTAAATTACCACTAAACAGCACCCTGATTCGCTTTCTATTGCCTATTTTTTTCACAGGCTTAAAGGCTGCCTCATCAATACCATTGTAAATAACATTAATCGGCTTCTTTAAAACCAACTCCTTAGCCACTAAACCAGCTGTAAACCGACTAACGGCAGTTATCGAGCTGGCCAAATTAACAGATTTCTTCGTAAACCATTTCAAATCTGTCTGGTAATGTAGGTTTTGCAAAGGGCTGCTATATGCTCGCATAAAAGCATCAAGTACATAGTTATGAAACGTTAAAACAAGCGGAACTCCTTTCTTTGCATGAAACAATGCATAATCAGGCGCTGCATGGAAAATATCAGCCTTATAGGCCTTACCCACACTCCAAAGACCAGGTGGAAATAACGTTCTATATGGATGGTAAGACGCAACCTTATATCCTGAAAGGGCTTTTTCAAGACTTTTGTGCACGACATGAGCACCGTTACCAGCAGCCATTGGACTTAATATATTCACTTATCTTTTAGGATATAAGAATCAAATAAAGCACATAGCTTACGAGTCAATTCTCGTCTCTCATAATTTTTTGAAAAACTCTCATCAGGAATATTTAAATGGTTTAATTTCCCTCTAGACCATTTTAAATACAAACTCTGAAGCCCTTTCGCTATATTCTCTGGCGTAGCATCTTCGACTATTTCATGTATTTTTACATATCGCCGAATAAGCGCCTGATTATCCCCTGGTGGCGCAATGGATAAAACCGGCTTACCAACCCTAATGTATTCAAAGGTCTTACCCGCAATCGGCTGCACTTCACTGCTTGACTCCTCTTGATACATCAATAAAACATCGTGTTGATACATCTTCTGTAGCGCTTCAAAATGCGGTATTTGTTCGTTGCAATCTACGCAATCATCTAGCCCTTTTTCTCGAATTAAGCCTGCTATGTTTTCAGGTTGATTTCCATATATCGACAACTTAATATTCAGTTCATTTCTAGTTAATGCCAACCCATCTAAAAGACTCTCAACCTTGCGTCCACCCACTCCAAACCTGCCACAATATAAAATACTCATGCCACCCTTTTTTTGTTCATGTAAGTGACTCAACCCCAAAAATGCTTTTTCATCATAACCATTTGTAATTAAGAACATTTTAGATGCGTATTCAGGGTAATGGCTTTGATAAGCTTTGAGTGTTGAAGGCGTGTTTAAAATAACCCCATCAGAATAAGAAAAAGCCCATTTTTCTATTTTAGGAAAAATAAATTTATAAACAAACTTTTTAAACCGACTACCTTCTTGATAAGGGTCTAGCGACCAAGCATCTCGAAAATCTAAAACCAACGGCTTACCAAGGCGTTTTTTAAAAAAAACACTTGTTAGAATTTGCGGAAAAGGAGGGCATGAGACATAAATCAAATGACAATCTTGAAAACTTTTTAGATAACGCCAAACATTCAAAGCCCAGCCGTATGCCGTTATCTCATAAGGTTTTTTATAAGGTGTCAACGACTTAATACGGAGAACCTGGTGAGATTCATCGAGCAGGCTTGGCCCTTCATTCGACTCACCTATTGAGACAACTAGTGCACTCCAACCAAACTCTTTTAAATACTGTATAAACTTTTCTGATCTTATACTCCCACCTATTTCTTCACAAGGTGGAAAATGCGCCGCTATAAAAAGTACCTTATGCATTTAAAACTTTTGATCAAAATTGTACATCACGCTGTTTCCAAAATTTGCAAAATCCTCTCCCCAGCTCGCCCATCCCAAATGGGATTTTCAGGTGCTTCGTGAATCTCTCCCAGTCCATCAACTTTTTCTCGAAACAAGTCCCAATCGCCTGCAATCAATGTATTCGTCCCTTCATAAAGAGTAATGGGTCTTTCGGTATTATCACGTAAAGTTAGACAAGGCACACCCAAAGCCGAGGTTTCTTCCTGCAAGCCACCGCTATCCGTTATAACGACTTTCGCTTCGCTCATCGCTGAAATTGCATCCAGATAGGATAAAGGAGGACTCAAATATATAGTTGGCACACGTTCTAAATCTTCAATTAAACCCGTTGTAGTCAACCTATTTAGTGTACGAGGGTGCATTGTAAAAAAAACTGGAAACTGAGTAGATACCCAGATTATTTCCCGAACAATTTCACCTAAAACTAAATCATTATCCACGTTAGAAGGGCGATGCAACGTCACTAAAGCAAATTTTTTTGGCTCTAAGTGATAATCTTTATACTTAGCCTTTTTTGAAGCTCCTGACAGATTTCGTTTTAAAGTATCGATCATCAGATTACCAACAAGGTAAATATCCGATTCTTTTTTACCTTCATTTAACAAATTATTCAGTCCTGAAGGTTCTGTCACAAACAAAAAATCACTCAAACTGTCTGTTAGAACTCTATTAATTTCTTCGGGCATCTCCTTATCAAAGGACCTTAGTCCCGCTTCAATATGCGCAACTCTAATGCCCATTTTGGTTGCAACCAATGAACAAGCCAAGGTCGAGTTAACATCGCCCACAACCACACAAACATCAGCAGGGTTTTTTATTAACCATTGCTCATACCCTATCATTATTTTTGCCGTTTGATAGGCATGACTACCTGACCCAACCCCAAGATTGCAATCTGGACTTGGAATGCCAAGTTCAGAAAAAAAAACACCCGACATTAACTCATCGTAGTGCTGGCCTGTATGAATAAGCCTAAGTTTTAACAAAGGAAATTGCTTCGATACCGCAAACAACGCAGCTACTTTCATAAAATTAGGGCGTGCGCCTACGATAATATCAATTTGTTTATCCATGTTTTAAAATTTCGCCACCATAATTTTTTCCATAAAATCACAATTTAATACACCAGAATCTTCTTTGCATAATGGATCATTCAATTATTGAGCTTCTTCTTTAACCAAAAAATTTGTGTCCGGAATAGTCTGAGCGCCTTCCAAAAATCCTTCATTTATCAATGTACAAACATGCTGACAAATTCTTACACCCGCTCCAGATTCAAAACCACCCAACATATAATCTGCATACTTTCTAGCCCTCTTCTGATACGAAGAATAATTACGCATAACTGAGGTGAACTCCATACCAAGTTCCAAACTAGACTTAACTGTAGGTAAAAATCCCATTAAATTTAAATGCTCAGAACAGTTATAAGGGTCAACAGCTATTGATGGTATACCAAGTATACCTGCTTCAATTGCCACATTTGACGACATATGAAGGCACAGATTTGCCCCCCTTAAAACATCACCTAATTCTACATTTTTATCTAGCACCTGGACGTTTTGGTTATTTTTGCAAATTCCTAGCCATCTTTCTCCGTTGTCATGAGGGTGCACTTTAACAACAAACGTTATGTGATGATTTGCCCTTATAAAATTCTCGATAATTAAAGCACTTTGATCTAAAGCTGTTTTTGCATCATCACGAGCAGGTGTCCATTGGCTCGCGATCATCACATAACTTTGGTTGTTAGTTTTTAGATCAAACACCTTCTCGTTTTTGCCAAAAATAAAAGGTGACCCTACAATCATTGCTCTTGTTTCACCAACTCTATTCTGATTTTTACGTTTCCCATCGATTGTAGACTGCCCAAAAACAAACCAATAATCAAAATCAGAAGAAGTATGGGCAATCCCTTGGTATCCAACACCATGCGCCAAATTAACCAACAACGCTTGATTATCATTTAATTCTTTACGAAAAACACTCGGAAACACCGTCGAGTTCATCGATATAACCGCTACTTTCGGTTGATACTTACCAACTAAATATTGCGCCTTACAAACTGGAGCAAGCAAATTAAAGGGAATTCTTTTTCTCAGCCCAAATAAAATGGCACGCACGTAAAACTTAGCCTCATAAAGTCTAACTTGCCTAACGGTCACATTCTGCTCTTCTAAAAGCTCAGCTAAATAATCAAGCCGAGCTTGTGAAGAGGCATTCCCAAAAACAAATAAGACATCGCATGCATCTCTCGCCATGCATTGTCTATAGAGCCACGATAACCCAGTAACTTTTAAACAAACGATGAAAAACCACAATCCGTAAAGTACCGTTTTACGATAAAGGGAAAAACCATGATAATGTTGCAACCTCTCAAGCCGTTGATAGGCTGACCTCATAATGTCCAGAGTTCCCCTAGAACTCCCCCACCAGAATCTCATCAATTGGTAATCTTTTCATTAGTTCTTCCACCTCTTTGTATTGGTTATCATCTATTGCCAACAAGGGCATTCTCTCATATCGGCTCATTATTCCTCTCGCCTGTAAGGCAGCCTTTATACCTAAATGCCAACCAAACTTTGAGACAACATCATCAAAAAACGGCACCTCTATTTTCTCAATTATTTCCATACACTTAGACATGTTATTTTCTTGCTTCGCTCGCCAAAAAACCACCGCCAACTTAGGTTCAAAAACTCCAATACCATTCAACCACGCTTGACATCCTAAATTTGAAAACTCTAACCACTGTCTTTTCCCGCCACCGGAAATTATGATCGCAACTCGATCTTTAATCGTTGAAATAACTTCATGTGAATAAACATCGTCTTTAGCATCTTCTTTAATAGCAATCACATTTTCGATACCCGCTAAACTGTCAAGCAACTCAACAGGCCAATTAACAGTGTGTCCACCATGCCCGCTAATAAAAGGCATTTCATGGACTAAAATACCAATATCAGTCGATTCAGCTATAGCCAGATAGTGTTTATATACTTGTTCATTAGAATAAAATTTCTCTCTAAAAACTAACGAAATCATGTCTGCACCTATTTTCTCAGCGTGTCGTGCAAAATCTATCGACACCCTCGTCGAGCAATGCAGTGGATCCGCTACAATTACAATGTTATCTTCATCAAGCGCTTTAACTGTGTCTACAACAAATTTATTGAGCTCCCTAATTTCCTGCCACGACAATTCACTAAAACGGCTGTTATAACCCATGACATAGAATATTTTTCCCCCATCATCAAATATTTTTCTTAGATAGCACTCCAAGGTTAGATAATCTATTTCATCATCTACTTCTTTAAAGGGTGTCATAACAGAAAAAACAGGTCCGTTGATTCGAGATTTTAATAGTTCAAGTTTATTCATTTTGTGTTGTCCATGACAAATTGTGCATATTGCAAATCTAGTTCAGTATCAATATCAACTGAATCAAGACGCTCCATTTGATAACCCTTCACTTTACCTTTCCAAAAATTTTGATGTCCAATAAATGACTTCATCCACTGAATATAAAAACCACCATTTGGCCTATATATATTTTTTTGATCTTGAGATCTTGTATCACCCGTGATCAAAGGCGAAGGCTCAAAAACTGATTGTATTAAACCTTTCTCCTCTATCGTCACACTTAATTGAGGCGGAAACTCATAGGTGGTTAGACTCACTACGCCATCAATTGCAGGACTAAGAAGCTTAAAACCTTCTTGAATATGCTCTTGTGTTCTGAAAGGACAAGTTGGCAACAATAAAGCCACAGCATCATAGTTATCTCTATATTTTGGCATTGAAGTCAACTCACACACCAGCTCCAATGCCGTAACATGATCACCAGACATCTGTTTAGGCCTTTTTACAGGCTCAACATCCTTATATAGTGCAGAAAGCGTCAAAATTTCATCGTCATCAGAAGATAAAATAATTGTCGAGAAACATCCGCTGTTTTGAGCAGACTGAAGTGTATAATCCACTAAAGCACGTCCACCAAGTTGTCTAAGATTTTTTCTTTTTAGTCGTTTAGACCCGCCTCTAGCGGGTACAATTGCTAGCGCCTTTACCATAATTTTCGGTTTTATGTTTTATATAATGAAAGTAAGTTAATTGAACTTTAAGGAATTCGAATATAGGCTGGAATATGAGAAATGGGCAACTTCTCAATCAACAGGTTTTTGTCTCTAAGGAAATCATCTATCGCTCTTGTTTCGCCAGGCACAGTTCCATAATCATCCATCATTATAATCCCGCCTGATACCACTCTGTCAAAACAGTTTTCCAACACGGTCATCGTCGGTTCATAAACATCAACATCAATATGTAGAAGTGAAATTTTTAGCTCAAGGTGCTCCTCCACATACTTCGGCAAAGTGGTCTTAATATCCCCTTGAATTAACTCAAAATTCTCAACCCCTTTTTCTTTTAAAGAATCACTTAATTCTCTAACAGATATGCCTTCACCCGCTTCCTTTTCAAATTTATTAATAAATCCCACATCACTTTCATCTCCATAACTTGGAAACTTTCCAAAAGCATCGAAACCTATCACCTTCCTAGAGTATGGGCTTTCGAGCATATCACGAAACGTACAAAACCTAATAAATGAAGCTCCTTTAAAAACACCAAATTCAACTATATGACCAGGCAAAGCTTGAATTGATTTATATAGCTCATAGTGCGCCAATAGTTTGGGGATGCGAACAAAGTCACTGGTCAAATAAAACCCATTTTCATAATCCCATTTTTTTTTGGTTTCAAACCCTAAAAAAGATTTATCCAACATTTCCTCCTAAAAATACTGCTCAAGCTTTTCTAAAGCACACCAAAACCCCTCTCCTGAATTTTCGTGCCCTTGCCAAACTTCTGGAATAAAGCTTGCCAAGGGGGCTTTTTGGTTCAAAATTTTTGCAAGGCTAGAAAAATCAACCTCCCCCTTTTCTATCTGTAGTCCTTCGTCATCGATGCCTTTAGCATCAGCAATATGAAGATGTGCCGTATAGGGTGACACCTTTTCCAAAAATGAAGAGAAAGAGCTTTCGCCAAAATTTGATGCTAATTTAGAATGCGAAATATCTAAACATATCCTGTATTTAAATTCCTTACAAAATTTTACAATTTCTTCTGCTTCGACAAAAATATTATGATAGCGTTGCCCCCCAAAATGCCACGGAAAAGGAGGCATAGTCTGAGGCCATATTTCAACCCCTTCCGTATTTAACGTTTTTAAACTTAATATTAAGTTTTGTAGTCTGATTGCTTTTTGCTCTTTGGGCAAAAAACCCGATTCACTAAACCCTCCTACATTGGTGATAATGCCTATTTTCTTTTGGGGCCTAAAAAAGTTGCTTAGCAATCGAGTAAAATTGATAACCCTTTGCATTTCCTTTATTGAGTGCAATCTATATTTTTCATCAGGACTGCACAGATCTAACACATGATCACCCGCAAATAACTCTGGACTGTGAACAACCAAATCGAGGTCAACCTTTTTAATAAAGAAATTATTTAGCTCAACTTCTAAATCCTTATAACTAAGATGAAACTCTAACAACGAAACATTAGTTTTATTCATCAGTTCTGCATAGTCATGAAAACGAACAGGCACTCCCCAATTTCTGGAAAATTCGTAATCTCTGGCTTCGAAAACTCGTTCATTTTCTAAATCAGATGGGTAAAAAACATCTCCTTTTTTTAAATCCCTTAATGCATCTCTACCTATTAATTCACTTTTATAGCTTGGCTGTAAGCCATGACCAGGAGATTTTACCTCCAACATCTCTGCCTCTATTATTTGGCCTTTTGACAATGCTTGGTTAATAAAAAGAGATTTAGCCAACGTTGCTCTATTCATTTCTTCTCCCTGAGATACCGAACGCTCATTAATCGAACCAAGCGCACTGTCGACTTGACGAACACCCTCCACTAGTTTTTTAAATTCGTCAGGTAATAGACTTACCTTGTGATCACTGCCTTCTAATGTCGTATCTTCTGTTAAATGTTTCTCTACTATTCTAGCCCCACAGGCTACTGCAGCAATTGCCACATTTATCCCTCTTTCGTGCCCAGAATAGCCAACAATAGTTTGACTAAGCTCCTTAAGCCTTGATATATAACTTAAATGTATATCTTTAAAAGGGGGCGGGTAACATGAATTACAGTGTAATAAAGCGTACTGAGCACCTCCATCATTTAATAAAGTGACTGCCTTTTTAATCTCAAGCTCAGTTGACATCCCAGTAGATAATATAAGCGGTTTTCCCGTATCAATAAGGGTCTTGATTAAATCATGATTAGTTAAATCAGCTGATGCTATTTTGTACGCCGACATTCCATATTCTTCTAATACAGCTACTGAAGATTTATCCCAGGGAGTGCACAATGGAATAATTCCCTTGTCTTTACAATAATCAAAAGCCTTGAACATTTCATCGATACTTAATTGAAACCGGCTTAACAAATCTAAAGTATATTGTGATCCTAGGTTTTCTTTTGCATCATCTGCATTCCCTGTGTTTGAATATAACTCTCCCATATCCCTAATTTGGAATTTGGCACAATCGGCCCCTGCCCTGATCGCTGCATCTATCAATCTGCGAGCCCTTTCCAGAGAACCATTATGGTTATTTCCTATTTCAGCAATTACGAATACAGGAGCGTTATGCGAAACTTTATAACCATCAATAAAAAATTCTTGTTCTTGCCTAGAACGCCTACAAACAACGGATATCAAATGAAACTGATTATCTAAAATAGGAACAAACAAAAATTCACTCAATAAAGCACGTATACTCTCTGAAGAAGCCCCCTCTTTGACATAAGCAAAATCTTTATTGAGTAAATGCTGAACAGAAATATTTAAATTAGCTTGGTTTTTTGTACGTGACAGCCAACGAATTAAATCCCCATTTGTTAACACACCAATAACTCTATTCTGTTCATCCACACCGAACAAAACTCTTCCCTTAACTGTTGAAATTTTTTCAAGTACTGCAGTTAAAGGCGTTTCTATATGAACAATATATTTAGAAATATTTCGTTCAAAAATCATAATATCAATCTCTAATTATTCTATTAGGTTAAAAAGAAAAGTCCTTCAGAACCGCAAGCAAACTTTTTACTTTAATTTGCTTATAGCCGAATTCGCAACCAAAGCCGCTCCCCAGTGACTTAAATGTGTATGGTCAGAGTAAAACAGCTTATCACCTTCTCGAACTATACATTCAGAATCTTTACACAAAACATCATACGGATCGATGAAAAGCACTTTATCTCTATGCTTTTCCGCGAAGCTTTCTAGCATCTGATTAAAATAAAAAAGCTCTCCCTCAACGTTTGCAAACTTCTCTGGGCATTTAGCATTAGTATGATTACGCATACATTCAATATAGCTGCCTTCCGATAAGAAATTAGATGTTGGTACATTTTCGATTAATATGAGTTTCCCCTTCACAGGGAGGCTCTCAATCAAAGAAAACAAATCCTCAATAATCAATTTTGTACTTCAAAAAACTCTCCAAAACGACCAAGAACTTTACCTCCTTTTAACTGAATTAATTTATCCCAGAGTAAGTTAAATTAGCAATCGGTTTATTTGAATTCATTAAGAGAAAAGCAAGTAAAGATCGAGCTACTAATTCCCCTAGCCAAAGCAAGAATGTCCAAGCAAAAAAATAAAAACTTAAAATAAATAAAACTGAGGCGAACAAACTGTTAGAAAATTCTAGTAACTCCACTTGAGTCAACCAGCTTAAAAAAAAACAATACTCACGATTAAAACAACCATCAATGTAGGCAATATTCGGCGTGCACGGCGCTCATAGAAGTGCAAATGGGGAAACTTACCTTGCCGCATGTCATTTATAATAATATTTGTTATTAAGTATCCACTAATAACAAAAAACACATCGACACCAACATACCCACCACTAAATAAGGGATTGTCTAGGTGAAAAAAAACGACCGACAAAATGGCTAATGCTCGTAACCCATCTATTTCAGGCCTGTATTGCAGATAATTATCCACTCAATAAATCACATGTTAGATCTGCTCCGCTACGCGGCTCAAACATTTAAGGAACATAGACATATCATGAATAAGACTAAAGCATCAAGCCTTTAACTCTACTGACTAACGAACGCCTTTGGTTATTAAACTGATAACAACCAAAATGATAATTAAACATCAGCAGTTGGCTTTGAAAATTTAATGATGTTGTATTATCCCTTAATAAATGGGACAAATACCTCACCACATTCGAATTAGCATGAATAATATCTTTTCGAAATTCGGGTTTCAATACTGCTTTATTCGAAATTTCATTATTAATATCAATCACCTCAAATAAAGAACGTTCTTTCAGAAGTTTGTTATACGCTCTTAAATAAACACCTTGATTAGGGTTCTGAGTCATCATAGGCGCTAGAATACGCACATTATTACTAAACGTTTTAATAATTTCCTGCTGGACAAGCACATACCTGTCAACACAATTATGAATAAAAGCGCTGTTATTCACATCATCAGGGTATTCATTATATTCCCAGCTGTGCCACGACTTACCTAAAGCAAATCGAGTATCTGGTTCTCCAAATAAGAGCAAAAGCTCTTCCCCTCGAATGAGATTAGCAATTTTTAACAGGCTGCTCTTAACTTTCAACGCGCTCTCATAAGAAGTAAAGTTATAACTTTTACCTGGCCCTAAGAAAATTGGTGTATAACCTTCTTGGAAACCAAAGGCCCTAACATGACTGTCGCCAACGATAACCAATTATCTTCCTAAATTAGCTCGGGTTAATCTTTCTCTTGGCAATGTTCTAGAGCCCCTAGTTTTTAATATTTTCGACAAATTCAAACAACTTTGAATCCACCAATGTGCATCAAAAAGTCGAGAATTATACCCACGAATAGGAATCGGGTGAGCATGCCCTCGAATCACCTTTCTCTCATAACCAACTGAAACGACACCGCCCTTATGAAACCCATCAGGATCAAAAATTATCAAATCACCTGCATTTACAGCAATTACCGTGGGATTATGCAATTCTTCAGCAGGAATATCATTGGGTATGTTTTTAATTTCAACCCCTGATAACACATAATAATTGGCTCGAAAGTGTCCCTCACGATGTGATCCTATATCATATTCAAGCGATCCATTTCTCTTACTTACATTAACTAGATTAATATAAAACTTCAAAGACTGCTGTCTATCAAAATGCCATGGTAGAATCTGTTTTTTTGAAGGCAAATCATGCGTTAAATAAATATCGTCGTTTATTTCACAATCGACCCCAAAATAGCCTTCAGCAACTTTTCTCATGAAATCAGATGTAAACGTAGACTTTATAGCTTTTACATCCTCTGTCATATTGACTGTTTTACACTTCGCAACCTGACCATTTTCGCCATAACTGAAATTCTTATTTGTTGTGAAATTAAAATGGTCTTCTCCGGCAGATAAAACTTGATCAAACTCATACTGTAAAGCGCTCAGTGTTAACTCGCTCAAAAAATTTTTAATGACACAAATCCCATATTTATCTAATTTCTCTAATACTAGTGATATTTCAGAATCTGCTTCAAGCATCAGCAAATTTAAATTTTTCAATTTTCATTTCTCCTCTTCAAACAAAATAAAGTTTTCGAGTAAACGGGCTCCATCACATTTTTCAAGGCTCTTAATCTACCCCATGGTTGGGGAAATAATTTTTGTGACAGAAGAAAAACTCCAAAAGCCATCATAAAATGGAAGCTAAGAACATAACAGGAAAAATCTATCAGTGTGATCGTCTCAATGTTTGCTAGCAATAAAATAAAATATACTACCGAAGAAATAAATGAGATATATGAGATCACACCAACCCTCTCAATAAAAAGCAGACCTTTAGCAGCTAAATAATATGCTAGCTTCAACCAACCTGCCCAGACAAGAATTAACGTGGGCACCAAGGTGTTCAAGAAATCATCCCCAACCAAATAATCAAAAAACACTATTAAAAAAAATGAATATGCAATGGATAAAATAAACATTATGATTAATAGAAAATAGCTTCCCCCAACTACTTGCTCAAATTTGCTTTTTTGTAACTTATCGAATGACCATGGCATAAAAGCCCTATTAAATGATTCTGCTATCACCAGCATTGGCATCGCCAGTGACAAAGCCACTGCTACTTCACCCACCATTGACAACCCAACAAATGAGGACAAAACCACTTTGTCAATGACAAAAACCGACGATAAAATCAACGAATGAGGTAAAGCTGGAAAAACAAAACCCATTATATGTTTAGCATAACTATTATCCCACGACAGGTTCAGCATAGAGTCTTTAGACAATGAAACTAAAGAGAGTAATGCTGCAATTACACAAGCCAAAACCATGGAATAAACTCGTTCTTTTCCACCTCCCTCCAAATAAAAAATAAGGATCAGAACAAACATACCCTCCAATACCAACTTCAATAATTGCAATTTTGCAAATTCGTAAGGATTTCGACTTGTTTGGTATATCACCAAGCGCATATTAATGACAAACATCGCTACTGAAACAAGCAAAGCTAGAAAAAGAAAATTAAAATACAAGCCCGTAATTTTCTCTAGTACAGGGTTAAAAACAACTGTAAAAATTACCACCAATATATACAAAAAAATTGCTATGGAAAAAGAAATACCTACGTATTGCTTGAACTTATTAACCTCAACTTTATGATATATAACCCTGATAAAGCCATGTAGACCTGTACTCCCGGCTAAAGAATACATCGCAACTAAAGTCGAAAACATAGCAATCAACCCATACTCATCCACTGTCAAAATTCTAGTCAAAAAAGGTAACAAGATAAAAGGTAATGCTTTTTCAAGCACTGAAGAAAGTAAATAAATCCCACCCTCTTTTAATATTCTCATTTTTACCTCAAACCGAACATTTAATACACTTAAATAATTTAACCACTTCAAAGAGTTCAGAGAAAAAATATAATGTTCTCTATTGTAGGAATTTAACTTGCCTTCTATTTATGTGAAACACCTTTAAAAAATATATTGAAACCTTAGCACACGATAGTGCTAAGTCTTGTAACCAACACGTAAATCCCGCTTATCACTTGCTTTTGTTGCTTATCTTAACACCAAGCCAATCAACATGATAAAACAGGAAAGCCTTATTTTCTCTCAACAGCTAAAAGAGTGACGCAGGTTTCATACACTTAAATATGCATTTAAAGTAATAGTTACTGCAAAAACTCTTAATTTCTACTATATTTAAGTCACTAATAACATTTCGTTAATACAGTATAGGGATTTATTCGACTCAACATGGCAGTATCTAGCGATAAAATTTACTTGAGCGGCTTGGCGCGGCGGCTTGTTTTAGACGGATTAATAACTGAAGAAGCCGCTCGAAAACACAATGATGAGGCCCTAAAGAAAAAAAGGCCTTTCGTGACGCACCTCGTTGAACAAAATATTTTAGACAGCCAAACCGTTGCCCTCTCCGCCTCTGAAGAATTCGGTGTTCCGCTATTAGATATTAATGCTCTTAATAAAGACTTGATACCTAAAGGCATAGTGGATGAGAAAATTATTCGAAAACACCATGCACTCCCAATGTTTAAGCGCGGCAATAAATTATTTGTCGCCGTTTCTGACCCAACTAACTTACAGGCCCTCGATGAAATAAAATTTCAAACAAGAATGAGCATTGAAGCCATCCTTGTTGAAGAAGACAAGCTGGCACAAGTTATTGATACGGCCATGGATGATGACGATAACGTCATGGCTGATCTATTGGATGACGATCTCGATAATATTGATTTCGACACCTCTGATGAACTGCCGGAAGCTGATATAGATAGTGATATTGATGATGCCCCGGTTGTACGCTTTGTGAATAAAGTTTTATTAGATGCTATTAAAAAAGGGGTCTCTGATATTCATTTTGAACCCTATGAAAAGAGTTTTAGGGTGAGAACACGCCAAGACGGTATTTTGAAAGAAGTGGCTTCACCTCCGATGAACATTGCCAATAAGCTTATATCACGAATAAAAGTGATGTCTCGCATGAACATCTCCGAACGGCGTATTCCTCAAGATGGCCGCATTAAAATGGCTTTATCTAAAAAACGAGCTATCGATTTTCGTGTTAACACATGCCCTACTTTATACGGTGAAAAAATTGTACTGCGGATTTTAGATCCTACTAGCGCCCAAGTAGGTATCGAGCAACTTGGATTTGAGCCTGAACAGAAGGAAGCCTTTCTTGAGGCGATACAAAAACCGTACGGCATGATTCTTGTTACTGGCCCTACGGGCAGTGGTAAAACTGTTAGCCTTTATACTGCGCTCAATATTTTAAATGACCCAAACGTTAATATTTCAACCGCTGAAGACCCAGTTGAAATTACCGTTTCCGGCATCAATCAGGTTAACGTAAACCCTAAAACAGGTCTAACCTTTGCTGAAGCGCTACGTGCCTTCTTACGACAAGACCCCGATATTATCATGGTGGGTGAGATACGTGACTTGGAAACTGCAGAAATTGCTGTAAAAGCAGCTCAAACTGGTCACCTGGTTTTATCTACTTTGCATACAAACGATGCACCACAGACCTTAAACCGCTTAAATCAAATGGGCGTTCCCCCATACAATATCGCCGCCTCTGTTTTATTAATTATGGCGCAACGTTTAGCAAGAAAGCTATGCGACAAGTGTAAAAAAGAAGAAAAGCTACCAACTGAACTATTAGTAAAAGAGGGTTTTAAACCTGAAGAGGCTGAAGGTTTAATAACTTATAAAGCTGTTGGCTGTGACTCCTGCTCTAGTGGCTATAAAGGACGAGTAGGCATATTTCAGGTGATGCCGGTTTCTGAGATAATGGAAGAACTGATCATTAAAGGCGGCTTGACTACAGAGCTTGAAGAGCAATCAGCTTTAGAAGGTGTCTTAACACTTAGGGAATCGGGTCTAAAAAAAGTCGCCGATGGAATTACAAGTATTGAAGAAATCAATCGAATCACTAAAGATTAAATTATTATGGCTACTAGCGCATCAAAAATTACATATATTTGGGAAGGAACCGATAGTAAAGGCAATCGCAACAAAGGAGAAATAACCGCCCGCAGCGATTCCATGGTTAAAGCAGAATTACGCCGTCAAGGTATTCGCCCTATTAAGGTTAAAAAGAAACCAAAAGACCTTTTAGGTAACCTCGGACAAAAACCTATTGTCGCTAAAGATATTGCCGTTTTCAGCCGTCAATTAGCCACTATGATGGCATCAGGCATCCCATTAGTTCAGGCTTTTGACATTATAGGAAAGGGCCACGAAAAACCGGCTATGCAAAACATGCTATCAAGTATCAAAGCTGATATAGAAGGTGGCTCCACACTCGCCGAAGGGTTAAGCAAGTTTCCACTCCAATTTGATGAGTTATTTTGTAATTTAGTAGAAGCTGGCGAACACGCTGGTATTCTTGAGGCCTTGCTGGTTAAGATTGCCGAATATAAAGAAAAAACCGAGAGCCTGAAGGCAAAAATTAAAAAAGCCCTGACTTACCCTATTTCCGTTTTAGTTGTTGCTGTCGTCGTGACGGCCATTTTATTGATTTTCGTTGTTCCTCAATTTGAAAGCTTATTCAGTGGTTTCGGTGCTGATTTACCTGCCTTTACTCAAATGGTGGTTGAGCTTTCCCGCTTTATGCAGGAGTGGTGGTGGGCTGTCTTTGGCATTATGGGTGGTATCGTCTTTGCCATCATACAAATAAAAAAACGTTCTCGTAAATTCAACCATTTACTCGATAGAGCGGTGCTTAAGTTGCCAATCATTGGCGACATTATGAACAAAGCGGCGATTGCTCGCTATGCCAGAACATTGTCTACCATGTCTGCGGCGGGTGTTCCTCTGGTTGAAGCGTTGCAATCGGTTTCTGGCGCAACAGGTAATGTTGTTTACTCTGAAGCGGTTTTACAAATGAGGGAACAAGTGGCTACAGGTGTTCAACTCCAGCAAGCCATGAAAAACACCGGTTTATTCCCTCATATGGTTGTTCAAATGGTCGCTATTGGAGAAGAAGCGGGATCTGTTGAGAGCATGCTAGCAAAAGTAGCGGACTTTTATGAAGAAGAAGTCGATAACGCTGTGGACTCCCTATCCAGTCTTATCGAACCGATGATTATGTCCATATTAGGTATATTAGTGGGTGGCTTAATTATTGCCATGTATTTACCTATCTTTATGTTAGGGTCTGTTTTCTAATATCACGAGTTAACGTTCAATCTTCTTACATGAGTATTTTTCAGGCGTTTGAACAACACCCGTATTTTTTGCATTTATCGATCGGCCTGTTAGGGTTGCTGGTTGGCAGTTTTCTCAATGTGGTTGTCTATCGACTTCCTATCATGTTACAAAGAAGCTGGCGAAAAGAATGTCTCGAATTTTTAGAGCAAGAGGAAACGAGTCCCGCATCACCTGAAGTTTTTAACTTATCCCAGCCTCGCTCACGCTGCCCTTTTTGTAACCACTCAATTACTGCACTCGAAAACATCCCTGTTCTCAGCTATCTATTGCTAAAGGGAAAGTGTAAAAATTGTAAAAAGCCCATTTCCATTAGATACCCCATCGTAGAACTCACGACGGCGCTTTTATCTGTACTCATTACCCTTCACTTTGGTGTGTCACTGCAAACAGTTGCAGCCCTTCTCTTTACTTGGACACTGATTTGCCTAACTCTGATCGATTTCGATACCCAGCTCTTACCCGACTCCATCACCCTTCCCTTGCTCTGGTTTGCATTATTGGCAAGCTTATTTCACGTTTTTGTCACCCCTGAAACGGCCTTAATCGGAGCACTTTTGGGTTATTTAAGTCTCTGGTCTGTTTTTTGGTTATTTAAATTACTCACTGGTAAAGAAGGGATGGGGTATGGCGATTTCAAACTGCTGGCCGCTATTGGTGCTTTGTTGGGATGGAAAATGCTCCCCTTGGTTATCATGCTGTCTGCTTTTGTAGGCGCTTTAGTGGGAATGACCCTCATTGTCCTTAAAGGTCGAGATAAAAATATTCCTATCCCCTTTGGCCCTTATTTATCAATTGCCGCTTATATCGCGCTTATTTGGGGAGATGATATAAACCGCACCTATCTCCAATTTGTTGGTTTATAACAAACCGTGCTGACCATAGGCTTAACCGGTGGCATTGGTTGCGGTAAAACAACGGTTACTGACTTATTCAAAAAAAGGCATGTGCCTGTTATTGATGCAGATGTTATTTCCCACGCCCTTGTTCAACCCAATCAACCAGCGCTTGTTGAATTAGAGTGCGCTTTTGGTCACTCAATTCTCTTACCTGATCATTCCTTAAACAGAGCCTATTTACGCGAACTGGTCTTTAACGACCCCAGCAAGAAAAAAAAATTAGAAGCCATTATGCACCCGCTTGTGTACAAAACAATGTATCAGGAACTTGAAAAGGTTGATGCTCCATACGGCATATTGAGCATTCCTTTATTGTTGGAAACCCATCATCATAATAAAGTTGATCGCGTATTAGTCATAGACTGCCCGGAAAAAACACAAATAGAACGTGTTAAAGCGCGAGACCAATTGAGTGACTCGATGATTAACTCCATCATGGCTTCTCAGTGTTCACGGACTGAGCGATTAAATCTTGCTGATGATATTCTAGACAATAACAGTTCATTGGAAGACTTAGAATTAAACGTACAAAAGTTGCACAACGCCTACTTAAAAATGAGCACTGGCAAAAACGAGTAATATCCTGCAAAATATAAGTTTTAAGGCCTAACTACCTAGTCGTGTCTGAACAAATAACTTACGAATTACCTCTTAGCGAACGCATCCGTACTTTTTTGAGGCTGGAGGATTTATTTGAACAGATGCAACATTTTTCTCAACATGACGGCGAATGGCAAAACAGAGCTGAATTAAGTTGCCTACTTGATATTTTTGCTATTTCAAGCCGTACCGATTTAAGAAATGAAATCGCCAAAGAAATCGAACGCCATACTAAATGTTTGGTTATTTTTGCCCAAAACCCAAAGGTTGACCGAGAAAAACTAGAGCAAAGTATTGAACAACTCAATGCGCTCAACCGACAGCTCATTTCGTCGAGTGGACGAATTGATCAGATAATAAATCAGGTTGATTTATTGACGTGCTTATCGCAGCGTAATAGTTTACCAGGCGGCACCTGTGACTTTGACTTACCGGCTTACCATTTTTGGCTCAATAAACCATTAAGCACACGCCGTGAGCAGATTCAAAGCTGGACATCGCACCTCAACCCCATTCGTCAATCCATCTCTTTGTTACTGCAGTTTATACGACTCAGCGCCGCCCCCACCCTAAAAACCGCTGAAAGCGGTTTTTATCAACAAAGTCTGGATACAAATCAACCTGTGCATTTACTACGTGTATCCTTAGATCAAGATTCGCCTTACTTTGCTGAAATAAGTGGCGGCAAACACCGATTCACTGTCCGTTTCATGCAACCTCTTGAATCAGAAAGACCTTGTCAAACACAGGCGGATATTGACTTCACCTTGAGTATTTGCCAACTCTAAAATGACAATAAGAACGGTTAATTGCCCTACTTGCCAACGACCCGTTGCATGGGATAAGAAATCCACCTTTAAACCTTTTTGCAGTGAGCGATGCAAACTGATCGACCTTGGTGAATGGGCAGACGAAAAGCATGCCATTGCCGGGGAAAAAGTTTATGTCGCTGACAATGATGAGTTTTCAATAGATTAAACCGCCTTAACTCAAGCTTTTTTTAAAAACCCCCGGATACCGGCCACACCATAAGCCCCTCTTGACTGCGCTATTTGTATGTCTTTTGGCCCAACGCCACCTAAGGCAAAAACAGGCAAAGCACTCGATTCAAGCAAGCGCTCAAAACATTCCCACCCCAGTGGGGAGATTTCAGGGTGTGACTGCGTTTTGCACACCGGAGATAAAACTGCAAAGAACGCCCCCAGTTCTTCAGCCAAACTTAACTCTTCAACATTATGGCAAGAAGCTGCGAAAGCGATTCCTTTCAATAAGGCAGGCGTTTTTTTCAAACCGCGTAGTTCTTTAGCGCTTAAATGAACTGCGTGAGCGCCCATCTCTATGGCATCTTTTATACTGGCATTAACAAATAAACGAACTTTATTTTGCTGACATACAGTCGTCGCTCGCCCGACTAAGCGTTTGTAAGCCTTTTTATCTAAGGATTTTGCACGTAATTGCACCATCGTACAGCCTTTCGCCATTAAAGCATTCAAATGGTTTAGCATCGCTTCTTCACCGCCAATACTGTCATCTACAATGGGGTAGTATTGCGGTAAATTCAGGGCATTAATAATCGCAACATTTGCCTCAGGAAATGAATATTTCTTTAAATCTGAAATGGCTACCCATTGGATAGGTTGCCCTTCCATACCACGAGCCTTTCCTTGATACTCATTGACGATACGCACCTCCAGACATACCGAGACATCGCCGTAGTCGTGCCTTATTTTAAGCAGCGGACGTGATGACAAGACAGCTATATCCAGCTCTTCTCGCAACTCCCTTTTCAGGGCTGTGATTGAATTTTCGCCACTCTCAACTTTTCCACCCGGGAATTCCCATACCCCCCCCTGATGGACATTATCAGCCCGTTTGCTAATAAGCACTTCACCGTGTTGATTTTTTATAACCCCAACCGCGACTGTTAGCATTTCAGCCCGGCAACATGCCATATTGCGTTGGATTAAGAGCGATATTCTGCATTGATTTTGACATAGTCGTATGACAAGTCGCAGGTCAGTACCGTTGCTGAATAATCGCCTTGGGCTAAACAAATTCGAACCAGTATCTCTTCTTGATTCATCGCCTGCTGCCCCTGCTCTTCAGTATAACCGGCATATCGTTGGCCGTTTTTGACGATACATGTATCAGCCAAATATATTGAAACGTTCTCAACATCTAGCCGTTCAATATCCGCCCGACCAATGGCTGCTAAAATCCGTCCCCAATTTGGGTCAGAGGCAAAAAACGCCGTTTTTACCAACGGTGAGTGAGCGACTGTATAGGCTACTTCTTTGGCATCATGCTGACTCTGTGCTTGTTCGACCTGAATCTTGATCAGTTTAGTGGCACCTTCTCCATCACGAACAATCGCCTCTGCTAGAAAGTAACAAACCTCTTGTATAGCAGAGAGAATTAATGAATACCTTGGGTCTGCCGTAGCGTCTAGAGGAGCCACATCTGCCATAGCCGTTGCCATTAACACAACGGCATCATTGGTTGATGTATCTCCATCTACGGTAATACGGTTAAAAGACAAATCAACGGCCTCTTTAAGCATCTGCTCAAGCAAGGCCTTGCTTATGGGCATATCGGTGGCTATATAAGACAACATTGTCGCCATATCCGGCTTAATCATGCCTGAACCTTTAGCAATACCAGTGACTGTTACCTCAACGCCCTCTAAATTGATTGAGCGAGAACAGCCCTTTTCGCAGGTATCCGTCGTCATAATGGCTTGAGCAGCTTTTGACCAATTTTTTTCGCTCAACGTATCGACAGCCGTCTGTAAGCCACCCACCAGTTTTTCTACCGGCAATGGCTCACCAATTACACCGGTTGAGAAAGGTAAAACTTGTGTTTCTTTAAAACCCACTGCTTTTGCCAGTTCGTTGCAACACAATTGTGCTGCCTGTATACCTGCATCACCCAATCCCGCATTGGCATTACCCGAATTTATTAACAAATATCGCGGGGTTGTGAGGGATAAATGCTTTTTCGCCAAGGTAACCGGCGCCGCGCAGAATTTATTATTGGTGAATACAGCCGCAACGCGTGTTTGCTCAGCCAGCTCAAAAAGCGTCAGGTCATCACGGTGCGTTTGAGAAATACCTGCCGAAGCTGTCCCAATTCGAACACCTGATATTGCTTTTAATTCCAGGGGGCTTGTTCCGCCAACCGGCATACTGATTCTCCTAATAACTGTCTACGCACTTCATTTAATGTCACGGCTTATTTCTTCTCGTTTAAAGCTTGCCGTGACACTGTTTGTATTTTTTGCCAGAACCACACGGGCAAGGTTCATTGCGACCTACTTTTTTATCGCCCCTTTTAAAGGGTTGGGCTTTTTCAGCTTGCTCATCGGGTACTTCATCTTCTAACGCATTGGCCTCTGCATGTCGAAATTCCATATTTTGCTGAAGGCGGCGTTGCTCATCAACTGCTTGCACATCTTCTTCAGCGCGAACTTGAACTTTCGTAACCAACATCACCACTTCGCGTTTTAAAGCATCTAGCATGCCGGTAAATAACTCAAAGGCTTCACGTTTATATTCTTGCTTAGGGTCTTTTTGAGCATAGCCGCGCAAATGAATCCCTTGCCTCAAGTGATCCATTGCAGCTAAATGATCTCGCCATAGCGTATCCAATGTCTGTAACATGACTGATTTTTCGAAATGTCTGAGTACCTCAGCACCTGCTAGCACCTCTTTTTTGGCATAGTCTTCCGTGATTGTCTTTAAAACCAGCTCGCGGATACCTTCCTCATGCAGATTATCATCGTTATCCAACAATTCCTGAATATTGAGTGAACAGTTAAACTCGTCTTCAAGCGCAGCTTGCAAGCCCGCTATATCCCACAAATCATCTAAAGACTGAGGAGGTATGTACAAATCAATTAACTGATTGATAACATCTTCACGAATTGAAACAATGGTGTCGGCTATATTCGAGGCTTCCATGATTTCATTTCGTTGATCATAGATAACTCGACGTTGGTCATTCGCTACATCATCGTACTGCAGTAATTGTTTACGAATATCGAAGTTATGCCCTTCAACTTTTCGCTGGGCATTTTCAATGGCTTTACTCACCCACGGGTGTTCGATCGATTCACCTTTTTCCAAGCCTAGCTTTTGCATTAAGCCAGAGACCCTTTCCGACGCAAAAATACGCATCAAACTATCTTCCAACGATAAGTAAAAACGGCTTGAGCCGGGGTCACCTTGGCGCCCAGATCGGCCCCTTAATTGATTATCGATACGTCGGGATTCATGCCGCTCAGTACCAATGACGCGCAACCCTCCAACCGCTAGAACAGCTTCGTGCTTTTCTTTCCAAGTGTCCAAGGGAATTTTTTCATCACGTTTTCCACCTAACACGATATCTGTTCCCCGACCGGCCATATTGGTTGCAATCGTCACCGCACCTAAGGCACCTGCATTGGCAATAATGTGAGCCTCACGTTCATGCTGCTTGGCATTTAAGACCTCATGAGGAACTTTTTTCTTATTTAAATTCGTTGAGATAAATTCAGAGACTTCTATCGACGTTGTACCGACAAGCACCGGCTGCTTACGCTGAAAACAATCCTCGATATCTTCTACAACCGCCTGATACTTTTCTTCCGCCGTTAGATAAATCAGATCACCCGCATCGTCACGAGCCATCTGACGGTGTGTTGGAATAACAATGACCTCTAAGCCGTATATTTGTTGAAACTCAAAGGCTTCTGTATCCGCTGTACCGGTCATTCCCGACAACTTTTCATACATCCTGAAATAATTCTGGAATGTAATGGACGCCATCGTTTGGTTTTCGCTTTGAATCTTTACTTTTTCTTTTGCTTCAACCGCTTGATGCAACCCTTCGCCCCAACGCCTGCCGGGCATGGTTCTTCCAGTAAATTCATCAACAATAACCACCTGGCCATTTTGAATAATGTAATCAACATCTTTGTGATAGAGGGCATTTGCACGTAACGCCGCATAGACATGATGCATCAAACCGATGTTAGACGCATCATATAAACTCTCATGATCACTCAGTAAACCACTCTGGGTTAAAAGTTCCTCAATTTTTTCGTGGCCTAACTCGGTTAAAAAGACTTGTTTTGACTTTTCATCAATCGTGTATTCACCCCCTTCAGTTGATTCGACTTCGGGTGTTAAGTCTTTTACCAGCTCATTCAGTTTTACGTATAAATCACTTTTATCATCCGTTGGACCAGAGATGATAAGCGGTGTCCTCGCTTCATCAATTAATATCGAATCCACTTCATCGATAATGGCGTAATGCAGCCCGCGCTGCACTTTATCTTCAACGCCAAAAGCCATATTGTCACGAAGGTAATCAAAGCCAAATTCATTATTGGTGCCGTAAGTAATATCAGCGGCGTATGCTTCTCGTCGCTGCTCAGGGCTCATCGTGTTAACGATCACACCCGTGGTCATTCCTAAAAATGAAAACAATTGGCCCATCCACTCAGAATCTCGTTCGGCCAGATAATCATTGACCGTCACCATGTGCACGCCTTTACCAGGCAGAGCATTCAAATACGCTGCTAGCGTGGCAACCAAGGTTTTCCCTTCCCCTGTCTTCATTTCTGCAATGCGCCCGTCATTCAGCACCATAGCGCCGATAAGCTGCACATCAAAATGTCTCATCCCCAGTGCACGAACGCCGGCCTCTCTTACCACGGCAAAAGCTTCAGCAATTAATGACTCCAGTGTTTCACCTTGTTCTATACGAGCTCGAAATTCTTCCGTTTTAGCTTTGAGCGCCTCGTCATCCAACGCTTTAATCGATGCTTCAATCTCATTAATTTTCTTAACGGTTTTTTGCTTAACCTTCAACAAACGATCGTTGCGGCTACCAAAGACTTTCTTTACGATATTTGAAATCATTACGGATTAATTGCTAGTGTGAAACGAAAGCCCAAATGATACCGCATATGGCTAATTTAGGCGTGCTTTTTAAACGTTTACAAAGGAATTTTCACAAGGCGACCAACTCGCCCTCAAAACAGCAGAGAAAAGTTTTAATTACCGAGCGGCATAGAGATATTTTCTAGGGTTTACTTTTTTGCCATGCCGCAGCACTTCAAAGTGAACATGCGGACCTGTCGAATGGCCTGTAGAACCCATTTTAGCAATCACATCACCTTGCTTGACCAAGTCACCTGTGTTGACAACCATTTCTTTGTTATGTGCATATTTAGTGACATAGCCGGCACCATGGTCTATTTCAATTAAATAACCATAACCACCTTTCTTTCCCGCCCAAGTGACTAAACCGGATGCCGCAGCTAACACAGCGGTTCCACTTTTGCCGGCAATATCCACTCCATGGTGAAATTTTTTCTTACCCGTAAAAGGGTCTGCACGGTAGCCATAATGCGAAGACAACCAGCCTTTTACTACAGGCAGCCCAGCAGGGCGAACTTCTTTAGACAATCGCCTGTTAGCTGAAAAAGTAGCCAGTAATTGCATTTGCTTTTCACGCAGGGATAACTGCTGATCGAGTTGATCAATCTCATCCATCAGTTGGTTTTGCGTAAAGCTTTCGTCAGATTCGTTGACATTGGCACCGCCAACAGCAGGAAACTCATCAAAATTAAACTCTTGGGTACTCAGTTGAGCCTTTTTGGCCAAATGCTCTCCAACCGCATTTAACCTCATCATTTGCGCTTGCATTTGACCAACACGCAATGCCATATTATCTAGCGTGTTTCTTGTCTTTTCGCGCATTCGGTCAAGTTCAGCACGCTGCTCTATTAATTCTTCAACTGCCACTGTTGTATTTCGTACCGTTTGTTTTTTTTCTGCACTTGGCAGATAAAAATACCCAGCGAGTAATAAAACAAAGGCGCTTAAAAATAAAGACGCCACTTTCTTATGACTTCCAGAAACACGGATCGTTTTCTTTTTACCTTTTGTTAACAGTATAATTTGCATATTCTTAAATTTTTCAGCCTAAAAACTATGTTTAGACAACCATTCAATAATAAACAGCCCTTGAATGGCCTTCAACATATTCAACAAAACCTTAATCAGCAACACCAGCTACTGAAGCTTATTCAAACTGCTTTAAATGATCAACTTGCTGCCCATTGTATACACATAACCGCCAATAAAAAAACACTGACGTTATTTACCGACTCCTCCATTTGGGCCTCGAAATTACTCTACCAACGTCAATTAATCTTAGACGTTCTTTCTGAGAACTTTGGTGAACCTGTTCAAACTTTAAAGGTAAAGGTGATTCCTAAACAATCCATAAGACAAAGGCGTCAACCTAAATTGCCATCAAATGGCATCATCAAGGTTTTAAAGGAATCAAATAACACTGAACAAACTGATAGTCTCAGTGCCTCAATGAATAAGCTCATTAAGACACTGCAAAAGAAAAAACTCGCTTAGACTGAAGCCGGCAAGGGTTCTATGTAAGAAATTGGAAATTCATCATCTTCTTCAAAGGTGACTTCTTCCCAGGCATCTTCTTGGACAAGCAATTCCCTTAGTAATTTATTATTAAGCTCATGCCCGGATTTGTGCCCATGAAATTCACCAATCAAGCTATGCCCCAACAAATATAAATCGCCAATGGCATCCAGAATTTTATGTTTTACAAACTCATCTTCATAGCGCAAGCCATCTTCGTTGAGCACTCTAAAATCATCAACAACAATAGCATTATCCATACTACCACCTAACGCAAGGTTACGCTGGCGCAGCATTTCAATATCTTTCATAAAACCAAACGTGCGAGCACGACTGATCTCTTTAACAAATGAGGTTGAAGAAAAATCAATAACAGCCTCTTGTGTGCGTGACTTGAAGACAGGGTGATCAAACTCAATACTAAAGCCCACCTTAAAGCCTTCAAAGGGCACAAAACTGGCCCACTTATCACCATCTTCAACTCGTACTTCTTTTTTTATGCGAATATAACGCTTCGCCACATTTTGTTCTTCAATACCTGCTGATTGCAGTAAAAAAACAAACGGGCCTGCGCTGCCATCCATAATGGGCACTTCGGCTGCGCTTAAATCGATGTATATATTATCAATGCCTAAGCCTGCTATGGCGGAAAGAAGATGCTCTACTGTAGACACTCGAACACCACCTTGAATGAGCGTTGTGGATAATTGAGTATCGCCTACATTTTCTGCTTTTGCAGGAATAACCACCTCTTCGTCAAAGTCCACCCGGCGAAAGACAATACCAACGTTAGCGCCTGCTGGGCGCAATGTTAAGTAAACCTTCTCACCACTGTGCAACCCTACGCCTGTGGCACGAATCACATTTTTCAGCGTCCGTTGTTTAATCATTTAATACTCCCAAGCAGATGCTTCATGAATTTTTATCATTATTGACGCGAGATTTTAACACATTTTACACTTTTACAAATAACACGCCCTCCGCTTACATTTTTCACTCTTATTACCCCCTTGCCATAACGTTGAAACAGGAGGGTAATCTGCTACCCATCAATCCGCTTGTCTTCTTAAAAAAGCAGGAATATCTAAATACGCCGGATCAACCGTTTCATCTGAACCGCTCACTTTTTGACCTGCCATCCTTTCTTTATTCTCACGCATAATAGTTGGGATATCATAGTCTTCAACATCTATTTTTGGCGCTTGGACTGGCTCTTTTCTTACCTGCACAATAGGTGTTGGCTCTTCAACAGCCGCCGCTTTTCGCCCTAAACCCGTAGCTACAACCGTCACCCGCATTTCATCCGATAAATCCGGGTCAATCACTGTCCCCACCACAACATTTGCATCATCTGAAGCGAAGTCTCTTACTGCTTGGCCAACTTCTTCAAATTCACCAATGGACATATCCAACCCAGCTGTAATGTTGACAAGTATCCCACGAGCTCCTTGTACGTTGATATCTTCCAATAAGGGGCTATGGATGGCTGCTTCAGCGGCTTCACGTGCTCTTGATTCTCCCCGCGCATTTCCGGTACCCATCATTGCATCGCCCATTTCAGACATCACAGTTCTTACATCAGCAAAGTCAACATTGATGAGCCCTGGACACGTAATTAACTCCGCAATCCCTTGAACTGCACCTAACAGCACATCATTCGCTGCTTTAAATGCATTCAATAAACTCATGTCTTTGCCTAACACATGCAACAGCTTTTCATTCGGAATAGTGATTAAAGAATCAACATGCAGTGCTAATTCCTCAATACCTTTTTCTGCCAACAACATCCGTTTTTTACCTTCAAACGGGAACGGCTTTGTCACCACTGCCACTGTTAAAATACCCATCTCTTTTGCGATTTCAGCCACTATTGGCGCAGCACCTGTGCCTGTACCACCACCCATACCCGCGGTAATAAACACCATGTCTGAACCGCCGATAACTTCTTGAATTCGTTCTCTGTCTTCGATAGCCGCTTGCTTTCCCACGTCAGGATTCGCGCCTGCACCTAAACCCTTTGTGCTGTTATTGCCCAACTGTAGGACCGTTTTAGCGGATGTATCTTTTAGCGCCTGAGCATCGGTATTAGCACAGATAAATTCTACGCCGTCTATCTCACTGCTCACCATATGGTTGACTGCGTTACCGCCACCGCCACCAACACCAATTACTTTGATGATCGCATTTTGTGTGTGTGCATCCATTAATTCAAACATATTATTTCCCCTGTCTTGTTTATCTAAAATTTAAGTTCTAAAAATTACCCTGAAACCAGCTCTTCATTTTTTCCCACATGGCCAAAAATCCATTTTTCATTTCACCATTGTTCGCCACGCTGTTTTGTTGGCCAAACAACAACAAACCAACGCCTGTTGCGTAAATCGGGTTACGCACAACTTCACTTAACCCGGAAACATACTGCGGGTGACCCAAGCGAACGGGCATATGGAACACTTCTTCCGCTAACTCCACTAAACCCTCTACCTTGGCGCTACCACCTGTCAGGACAATGCCGGCTGCAACAATGTCCTCATACCCTGATCGCCTTAACTCGGCCTGCACAAGCATCATCAATTCTTCGTAACGAGGCTCGATGATTTCTGCCAAATTTCCACGTGATATTTTTCGAGCAGGTCGCTCGCCTATGCTGGGCACATCAATCATTTCATCTTCTTGCACCAGTTGAGTCAGCGCACACGCATATTTCAATTTAATTTCATCTGCGTATTGGGTTGGCGTACGAAGTGCAACAGCAATATCGTTGGTGACTTGATCTCCCGCAATAGGAATCACAGCCGTGTGACGAATAAAGCCGTCACAAAAAACGGCTATATCGGTTGTGCCACCGCCGATATCAACCAAACAAACACCTAATTCTTTTTCATCGTCGGTTAAAACTGAACTACTGGATGCCAATTGCTCAAGGATAATATCGTCCACCTCTAACCCACAACGACGGACACATTTAATGATATTTTGAGCTGCACTGACTGCGCCGGTAACGATATGCACTTTGGCCTCTAACCGAATACCGGCCATACCAACAGGTTCTTTAATGCCTTCTTGCCCATCAATGATGAACTCTTGCGGCATGATGTGAAGAATTTTCTGATCGGCAGGGATAACGACCGCTCTTGCCGCATCAATAACACGTTCGATATCTGATGGAATCACCTCGCTTTCTTTGATACCCACAACGCCATTGGAATTTAGGCTACTAATGTGACTACCGGCAATACCCACATAAACAGAATTGATTTGACACCCCGCCATCAACTCAGCCTCCTCCACTGCCCGTTGGATAGAATGCACCGTTGACTCGAGGTTCACCACCACACCTTTTTTTAATCCGCGAGAACCACTTGTTCCTATGCCTATCACATCAATCGTTCCATCAGGGGTTATTTCGCCCACAATGGCCGCCACTTTAGACGTTCCAATGTCTAAACCAACAATTAAATTTTTATCACTGTTTTTCTTCATTGTTTCTAGCCCTTCGTTGGCTGATCTTTTTTCAATGCTTGCGCTGCCTTCACATCGTTGAACTGATAACCGTCTACCCATTTAACAGCCATCCCATTCGGGTAGCGTAGATCTACCTCATCGAGATGCTCGATGAATCCCTCATCTACCGACGCTAATAACGTTAATGACTTGGTTATTTTTTGAGCTGGCGACTCATCACCTACTTTAATTTTTGTGCCATTATTTAATTCCGCGGACCAACTTCCGTGCTCCGCTAAATTTAATGTTTTCACTAAAAAACCTGTTTGCGCTAGTGAGTGATTTAATTTTTTCAATTCCTCTAACATCTGTTGACTCTCCGCTTCTATTCCCACTAAATGCGGCAAGCTCAACAACGCTTTATCGAAGGTTGGCCTGAACACCTCACCCGCTTGATTTAATAAAGCAACCTCATTCCAGACGGCCATTGGCTTTTGCTCTTCTATAAACAACACAATCGTGTCGGGCCACACCCGCCTTAACTTTGCTTTATTGACCCATTCCAGGTTTTTCACTGCTTTTACAATGTCATCGGCATCCATCGCAAAGTATCCGGTATCCACCAAGGCAGATAACGAGGCAGATAATTCTTCTTGTGAGAGATGTTTCATTTCCCCACTAACACGCACGTACTTTATGGGCATCGTCGTTGGCTTGTTTAACCAGCCCAATCCTTGCCAGACGAAAACAGTTGCAACAACTAAAAATAAAACCGCAGTTACCCATGGTTTTGCTTGCTCAAAAACGTTCGTCGTCAAATTTTTCATCCGGCCGCCTGTTCGAAACTGGTTTCCAAAATAGTCCAAACCAGTTCGTTAAAATTAATCCCCGCCTGTTTAGCCGCCATGGGCACCAGACTGTGGTCGGTCATGCCGGGCACCGTGTTAATTTCCAACAACTGTGGAGCGCCTGATTTATCCAACATTAAATCTACGCGTCCCCATCCTTCAGCACCCAGTTGATTAAAAGCTTTCAGTGATAGGTCTTGCAGCGCCTTTTCCGTCTCAACATCCAAACCACATGGGCAATGATATTGCGTGGTATTCAGCTCATATTTGGCTTCATAATCATAAAAATCATTTGGCGTTTCTAATCTAATCACTGGAAGCGGCTGACCCGCCAGGATAGCAACCGTGTATTCCTCTCCTTCAACCCATTGCTCGGCCATCACATCACAGTTAAATTTCGATGCTTTTGTATAGGCTTCATGAAGCTGTTCAGGATTATTGGCTTTCGCCATACCTATACTCGACCCTTCCAAGGCGGGTTTTACCATGAGAGGAAAACCTAAGGCGGTCGCACAAAGTTCAATATCCTTTGCGTTTTTTAATACCATCCATTTCGGTGTTGGCATGCCCAAACCCATCCAACAGGCTTTCGTTCTTAACTTATCCATTCCAAGGGCAGAGCCTAGGATTCCACTACCGGTGTAAGGAATCGCTAGTAATTCCAAAGCGCCTTGTAATTGCCCATCTTCTCCGCCGCGTCCGTGCATAACATTAAACACACGATCAACAGCCATTTCTTTTAATTCAATCAGGCTGATGTTTTTGATATCCAAGGCAACCGCGTCCACGCCTTGTGCTTTTAAAGCAGTTAAAACAGCTCGACCACTCAACAAGGAAATCTCTCGCTCAGCAGCAAGGCCGCCCATAGCAACAGCCACTTTGCCAAACGCTTGAGGAGATTGGACTTTTCTCATGACGCCAACTCCTCGCCAATAATCCGAATTTCTGTTTCAAGCAACACACCGTGTTGTTCTTTGACCTGGCTTTTTACATCATCAATCAGGTTTTCGATGTCCTTAGCTGTCGCTTCTCCCGTGTTTAAAATAAAATTTGCATGTTTCTCAGAGACTTGCGCACCACCCAACCGATAGCCTTTCAAACCTGTCGCCTCAATTAAACGGGCCGCGTAATCCCCCTCTGGGTTTTTAAAAACAGAGCCGCCACTCGGTATATTGGTTGGTTGTGTTTTTGAACGTTTGGCGAGTAGTTGACGAATTTTTTCTCGACCTTCCTCATGAACGCCTTTGGGAAGGTCTAAATAACACGCCACGAACCATTCATCTTCAGCAACCGAGACGCTTCGATACCCCACTGTAAATTCATTCGCTTGGCGTTCTATTAAATCCCCATGACGATTTAACATGACCACTCGCTTAACCAAATGCCATGTTTCTCCACCAAAAGCACCTGCATTCATCGCCAAGGCACCGCCCATTGTGCCAGGAATACCGGCCAAAAACTCAGCGCCTGATAAGTTTTTTTCTGCGGCAAACTTAGCCACCAAGGCACAGGGCACACCGGCTTCTACCATCAGTAGTTCATCCGGTGTTTGCTCCATTCGCTTTAAGCAACCTCGTGTATAAATAACCACTCCACGCACACCACCATCACGAACCAGCACGTTGCTACCCAACCCTAACCAAAGAACAGATTCATCACCTGAAAGTGATCGTAAATAGCGCTGCGTATCTTCAATATTCGCGGGTTTATAAAAATAATCAGCTTCACCCCCTACGCGCCATGACGTATAACGCGCTAAAGGCTCTCTTTCCTTCAACTGACCAGCTAACGGCTTGATATTATTATTCACTGCTTGCATTTTTAGCTCAGCCCCTGTGAATCAAACATCTGATTTAATTGTTTTTCCAACTTGGCTGAGGCGGCACCAATATCGCCAGCCCCCGACGTCACCACAATGTCATCCGCTAACAACACACCCTTTAACACGGTTGGCAGTTGTTCTATTTCTTTTACAAAAACAGGAATCAGTTTTCCTCGTTGGCGAATGGCCTTACTCAAAGCGGGGCCATCAGACCCAGCCATCGGTTTTTCGCCCGCTGCATATACATCCAGCAAAATCAACACATCTACTTCGTTTAGCACCTCTACAAAATCTTCAAATAAATCATGTGTTCTTGAATAACGGTGCGGTTGAAAAGCTAAAACCAATCGTTTTTCTGGCCAACCTTCGCGCACTGCTTTTATTGTTGCCATCACTTCACGTGGATGATGACCATAATCATCCACCAGTAAAGCAGAGCCATTGCCCAGTTTTATTTCACCGTTAATCTGGAAACGACGACCCACCCCTTTAAAATGCCTTAAGCCCGCTGCAATAGCTTCATCAGACACACCCAGCTCGCTTGCTACTGCTATGGAGGCAAGCGCGTTTAGCACATTATGTTTACCCGGCATATTTACGGTTAACGGGAGGACATCACTCTTGCCTAAACGCTTTAAGTTGAAGTGGGTACGAAAACCTTCCTGCTTCACATCGAGCGCTTGAAAATCTGCTGCCTGTTCAATCCCGTAGGTCAGTATCGGTTTGCCAATGGAGGGCGATAATTCACGCACATTTTCATCATCTGCACACATGACTGCGAGCCCATAAAATGGGAGTTGATGTAAAAAAGATTTAAATGCGTCCTTAACCTGTTGAAAGTCACCACCGTAAGTGCTCATATGATCTTCATCAATATTCGTCACTACCGCAATCATTGGTTGCAAGTGAAGAAATGAAGCATCACTTTCATCAGCTTCTGCCACTAAATAATGACTTTCACCTAACTTTGCATTGGTTCCAGCACTGTTTAATAGGCCACCAATCACAAACGTTGGGTCTAGCTCCCCCTCGGTCATCAGCACAGCTAATAAGCTGGTTGTTGTGGTTTTACCATGAGTACCCGCTATGGCGATTCCAAACCTGAATCGCATCAATTCGGCGAGCATTTCGGCACGTGGAATCACCGGAATACGCTGCGCTTTAGCTGCAACGACTTCGGCGTTATCTTTTTGCACCGCGGTTGATGTCACCACGACATCACTGTTGTTGACATTGCCTGCCAAATGGCCAATATAAACAGTTGCGCCCTGCTCAACCAAGCGTTTTGTTACCTTGCTTTCACGTATATCAGAGCCAGATACCTTGTACCCTAAATTGATAAGCACTTCGGCAATGCCGCTCATACCAGCGCCACCAATACCAATAAAATGAATGTGTTTTAATTTACCAAAACCCAAATGGGTAGAATGGTGCCTGTGTGTGTCGGGCATCATAATGCCACCTCCAAACAAGTATTGGCGACAAGTTCAGTCGCCTCCGGTTTTGCCAGCGAAAAGGCCTTAGCACGCATTTCTGATAAGCGTTTTTTATCCAGCAACAACGTCTTTAATGTTGTGGACAAGGCTTTTGGCGTAAATAACAGTTGCGGCATAACGATTGCCGCACCTTGATCGGCCAGATAAGCTGCGTTTTTGCTCTGATGATCATCAATCGCATGAGGTAACGGGACAAAAATAGCGGGCAAACCCATCACCATTATTTCAGATACCGTCATGGCACCAGCCCGGCAAATAACAACATCTGCCCATTGATAAGCTTGTTTCATATCGTCGATAAAGACACAAACTTCTGCCTGTACTTTTGTGTCCTTATACTTTTTATTGGCCACTTCGACGGTCGCTTTTCCTGCTTGATGAATCACCTGAAGGTTCATTTCTTGTTGAATATCTTGCAGAGCGTCAGGTACCACTTCATTAAGCACCGAGGCGCCTAAGCTTCCACCCACGACCAAAACATTTGTATTGCTTTTAGTTTCTTTTAACGAATGGCCTAACAACTCTTTTCTCACCGGGTTACCCGTAAAGACTGCCTGCGTCTTATTCTCAAAAGATCGAGGGAAGGCTTCTAATACCCGTTTAGCGATATTTTTTAGCAAACGGTTTGTTGTCCCTGGCACACGATTTTGCTCATGGATTACCAACGGCTTCCCATGTAACCAACTCATCAAACCACCCGGTCCTGAGGCAAAGCCACCGAGCCCTAAGACAACATCGGGTTGACGCTGACGAATAATGATCGACGCCTGATAACAGGCTTTCAGTAACATAAACGGCGCTAATAATAAGCTCGCCAATCCTTTGCCTCGCAAACCCGATACACTCAACCAGTCAATATCGATACCGGCCTCAGGCACCACCCTTGCTTCAATTCCTTTTTTAGTTCCCAACCAACTCACTTCATGCCCTGCTTGCCGCAAGTACTCGGCCACTGCTAAGGCTGGAAATACGTGCCCCCCTGTTCCACCGGCCATGATCATTATGCGTATTGCCATGCCGACCTCCCTTTTAGCTGGCTGACATACTCTTGCTGCGTTTGATGGTGAATACGGCACAACAAACCCACAACTGCGCACATGATAATCATGCTGCTGCCACCGTAACTCATCAGCGGCAAGGTCAATCCTTTTGTTGGCAAGGCTCCCATATTAACCGCTATATTGACAAACGATTGCAGCCCAATCCAAACACCCAACCCATAGGCCAACAGTGAATAGAACCTGAGGTTTAAACGTTCTGCTGCTTTACCAATTTGGAAGGCCCGCCATATCAATAAACCAAACAGTAAAATAACCGAAACCGAGCCAACAAACCCCAGCTCTTCACTTAAGACGGCAAAAATAAAATCGGTATGGGCTTCCGGTAAGTAAAACAGTTTCTGAATACTGCTCCCCAAACCAACACCAAACCATTCCCCACGGCCCATCGCTATTAACGATTGAATCAGCTGAAAGCCTGACCCTAAATGATCCGCCCAAGGGTCCCTAAAGGCTGTTACACGCTCCATTCGGTAAGCTGACGATGTAATAGCCACCACGCCTAAAACTACCCCCATCAGCACCAAAGTCACAAACTCTATTAAGCGAGCCCCGCCTAAAAACATCATGCACATCACACTAAAACCAATAACAAACGTAGCGCCGAAATCAGGCTCCGCCATTAACAGCCCAAACACGATACCTAACGGTAACATGGGGCGTATAACGCCTTTTATAGACTCACGCACATCATTTACATGCCGCGTTAAGAAACCGGCCATATACAAAATACAAATCAACTTCACTATTTCCGATACTTGCAGTCTTGCAACGCCTACATTAATCCAGCGATAACTCCCGTTCACTTTGACACCAATACCCGGGATAAAGACCAGCACTAATAAGGCGATAGCAATTAAAATTAAACTTGGCCCGCCTTGCTCCCAAACTTTCAAAGGCACACAGGCACCTATAAAAGCCAGGGTCAAACCAATCAAAATATGCACTGCTTGGCGGGCCGGATAATGCCAAATATTGTCGAACACCCTGTCACCAAGGTGTAATGAGGCAGAGACCACCATCACATAGCCAACAGACAATAATCCTAAAGCAGCAAACAGCAACCAACCGTCTAAATAATAACGACCACGTTTGGCAACAACAACAGCAGCATCACCCATTTTTGGCATCGCGATACTCATGCAGCCAGCTCCCTGACAGCGGCAATAAAACGATCACCTCGTTGCTGATAATTTGCAAATTGATCTAACGATGCACAAGCCGGTGATAATAGAACCGTCTCACCCATCACCGCTCGACTGGCAGCTAATTGAACGGCTTCCTCGATATTTTCCGCCATGACAACAGGCTTGTCTCCAGCCGCTTCGGCTTGAAACCTTTTAGCATCTCGCCCTATTAAAATCAGCAGTGAAACATGTGCCTCAATTCCTTTTGCCAATACGTTAAAATCCGCGCCTTTCCCATCACCACCAGCAATCAAAATAATGGGGCCACCCAAGCCAGTTAGCGCGGCTAAACAGGCACCCGGGTTTGTCGCTTTAGAATCATTAATCCAAGTCACACCTTGAATATCAGCCACCCACTGCGCTCTATGCTCCAAGCCAGGAAACACCTTTAGCACTTCTATTTGCGCAGATTTCGGCAGGTTTAATGAATCTGCCATGGCCATTGCCGCCAACGCATTTTGTATATTATGACGGCCTTTAAGCTTTAATTCAGACACCGGTAAAATAGGGCTGTCTCCTTTCGACATCACCTCATGGCCTGCTGAAGCCACCAACCCATAATCGCTGGATTGAGGCTTATCCAAACCAAATGAAATAATTTTTCGCCCGGACGGTAATTGCATTGAGCTAACAACAGCATCCTGACGATTGATAACCGCCACACCATCACCATAAAAAATCCGTTCCTTTGCTTCACAATACGCTGCCAAGGTTTGATAACGATCCATATGATCATCACTGATATTCAATAAGGTGACGACGTCCGCTTTCAACTGAGAGGTTCTTTCAAGTTGAAAACTGGACAGCTCCAATACATACAAATCAGCGGGCTTTTCCGATAGCAGATCTAATGCGGGCGTCCCAAGATTACCTCCGGCTCGCACATCCCACTTTGCTTTTTCAGCCATCTTAGCCAGCAACGTTGTCACCGTGCTTTTGCCATTTGAACCCGTTATTGCGGCGACCGGCGCATCGGCACACACAGCAAAAAGATCGATATCACCAAAAACAGGCACGCCTCGTTCCGCTGCTGTTTGAATCTCGTCCTCATCTAAGCTAACGCCTGGGCTAACAATGATATGTGTCGCGGCTTCAAAAACAGCGTGTTTAAAACCACCCGTGAATACGGCAATATCGCGATAAGATTCCTCCATGACATCTAAACCAGGAGGCGTTTCTCGACTATCAATCACAGCCACTTCAATATGATTTTTTTCTAGAAACTTAATAACCGACAAACCAGTGACACCCAATCCCACAACAAGCACACGCACGCCTTCCTGATCTAAGCCTAAACGGTCTAAACCCGGACAGTGATGATGATTTTGATTGCGCATCAGTGGTTCCATTATCTTAATTTCAACGTCGATAACCCGATCAACACCAAAATGACGGTGATAATCCAAAAACGAACGATAATTCTTGGTTCCGGCCAACCTTTTAATTCGAAGTGATGATGGATGGGTGCCATTCTAAAAACACGTTTGCCCGTCAACTTAAAGGAAGCCACCTGCAAGATAACTGACACCGTTTCCATGACGAACACGCCGCCCATGATGACCAACACTAACTCTTGACGCACCAGCACGGCTAACACACCCAAAGCCGCACCCAATGCTAATGCCCCAACATCGCCCATAAACACCATGGCCGGATAAGCGTTAAACCATAAAAAGCCCATGCCAGCGCCAACGATCGCGCCACAAAAAACAACCAATTCACCCGTCCCTTGCAAACTGGGAATAGCCAAATATTGAGCAAACTGCGCATTACCCGATAAATAAGCAAAAATACCCAATGCGCCCGCCACTAAAACTGTTGGCATAATGGCCAAACCATCTAAACCATCTGTCAAATTAACCGCGTTACTACTGCCGACGATGACAAAATAGGTCAATGGAACGAATAGCCAACCGAGTTGAACACTCACGTCTTTAAAAAAAGGAACAAACAATGTTGTTTCCAATGGTGACGTCGCCGTGTAGTACAAAAACAGCCCTGCCCCCAGGGCAATAATCGATTGCCCTATATATTTTTTACCCGCTGATAACCCTTTAGGGTCCTGCAAAGCCACTTTTTTATAATCATCAATAAAACCAATCGCCCCTGTTAACAAGGTGACCAGAAGCACAACCCAGACATATCGGTTTGTTAAATCCGCCCACAACAGCGTACTTAACCCCACCGCCACTAAAATGAGCGTACCCCCCATCGTTGGCGTTCCAGCTTTTTGAAAGTGTGTTTCTGGGCCATCATCACGGACGGCTTGGCCAATTTTATGAAAGCTCAACTTACGAATCATTGCGGGCCCCACCAAAAAGGCAACGAACAAGGCCGTCAGGGTACCCAAGATTGAACGCATCGTCAGGTACTGAAATACCCTAAACCCGCTATGGTACTCCGTTAACCAATCTGCCAACATTAACAACATGCGCTACCCTCTAATTGAGTTATTTTTTCTACGATCTTTTCCAAGCCTTGTGAGCGCGAACCTTTCACTAATACCAAAACGCCCGAGCTCAAGGTTTTTTGTAAGTGCGCCACCAGCTCTTCCTGACTTGCAAAGTGCACCGCCTGCCTGTCAGGCGAATCCGACTGTGCATTAAAAGCTTCAACGGCATGCTGCATTTGTTCACCCACTGCATAAAATTGCTGCACGTTACTTTTCACGATTTGCTCAGCCATCTGCCGATGTATTTGTGTGCTATTAACCCCTAGCTCGGCAAAATCTCCCAGTACTATCCAAAAAGGTTGTTTTATATGGGTTAAACAGGCTAACGCCGCTTCAAATGACTTAGGGTTTGCGTTATAGCAATCGTTTATCACAATGCTTCCTGCAATCCCTTGTAAGGCTTGCATGCGGCCTTTAACCGCTGTAACTCGACCTAAGCCTTCTTTTATACGAGACAGGGGTTCACCCAAACTCAATGCAGCGCTTGCAGCGGCCAGTGCATTTAAGACATTGTGTTTACCCATCAGGTTCAGCTGAATATCAATGTGCTGTTGTTGGTAATTCAGCACAAACGTGGTTTTAAATTGCCCCTTTAGCAAACTCATTTGAACTGAGTCGGCATCCGCCCAGACATCTGCCTCATCAGACCAGCCAAAAAGCATGAGTTTTCTCTGCGCCAACAACTCAAGCCATTGGTCTAACCAAGGCTCTTGCTGATTTAAAATAGCGGTACCGGTTGCGCTTAGGCCGGATATAATTTCCCCTTTTGCACTCGCCACGCCTTGAAGACTTCCAAAACCTTCTAGGTGTGCAGAACCGACATTATTTAAAATGGCCACCGTCGGCTTTGCAATATCACATAAATGCGCAATATCCCCTGCCTGACTAGCCCCCATTTCGATCACCGCCACTTCATGCGACTGCGTTAAATTCAATAAGGTCAGGGGGACTCCAATTTGATTATTGAAATTACCCTCTGTTGCCAAAACCTGCTTGGACACATTTAAAATGCTGGCCAGTAATTCTTTTACACTGGTTTTACCGTTACTGCCGGTAATTGCTACCAAAGGAATATCAACACTCTCACGTTGTTGTTTGGCTAGCTGGGTTAACGCTACCAAGGTGTCATCCACTTTTACGTAAGGAATATCAGCCACCACATCGGCACTGACAAGCGCGGCAATAGCGCCGTTTTCACTGGCCTGAGAAACAAAATGGTTGCCATCAAAGTGATCACCCTGCAAGGCAACAAAAAGATCATCTTGCTGAATACTTCTTGTGTCTGTGCTCACTGAATCAAAGCAAACATTTTCACCAACTAAATGACCGTTCACGGTTGTTGCTAACTGCTGAAGGCTCATGTCTTGCATGCATCGCCTCCTTTTTCCAACATTCGTTTCGCTTTCAGGGCGCTTTTTACCTGCGCAATATCACTGAAAGCAATTTTTTCACTGCCTATCTGCTGATATTCCTCATGCCCTTTACCCGCAATGAGAACAATATCGTCTTCCGCAGCCCGCATGATGGTGTCTTTTATTGCTTGGGCACGGTCAAGGACCACCTCTACTTCATTTGCTGCGTTAGCACCGGCTTTAATTTGCTCCGCAATATGCCGAGCCGACTCAAAACGTGGATTATCATTTGTAATCACAATCTGATCCGCCCATTCAGCGGCTATTGCCCCCATTAAAGGCCGTTTAGCTTGATCACGATTACCACCGCAACCAAAAACAAGCCTTAAGGCGCCTTGGCCGTGTTCACGCAGGCTCATCAAAGCGAGTTTTAAAGCATCCGGAGTATGCGCATAGTCAACAATCACTGTCGGTTTAACGCCAGCAACAGCAATATGTTGCATACGACCGCTTACGCCTTGAATAGCCCCAACTTTCTTAGCCGCCACACTAAATTCATCACCTATTGCGACCAATACCGCCAAGCTGGCAACAATATTATCGACATTAAACGCTCCAAATAAAGTCGAGTGAATTGACACAATTTGCTTATTGAATGACACATCAAACGATAACCCTGTCGATACCAACTGCTCATTCGAAATATAGAAACTGTTTTCAATACCTTGATTTTCCGCATCACGTGAAAAACTGTAAACAGCCACGCTCGGTGCTAATGCTTTTTCGATAGTCGCGCTGAACGGGTCATCTCTATTTAGCACAACAAACTTTAGCGACGGACATTTGAACAAGGCTAATTTAGCTTCTCCATACGCCTCTATTGTCCGATGATAATCCAGGTGATCGTGGCTTAAATTAGTAAAAACCGCCCCTTTAAAATGAACGTCTTTAACTCGCCCTTGATCCAAACCATGCGAAGACACTTCCATCGCAACTTCGTTACAACCTTCATCTCGAAGAACAGCTAATTGATTTTGAACACTGATCGCATCGGGCGTGGTATTCATTGTTCGTTTAAGCTCATTTAACTGCCCCCAACCTAAAGTGCCTATCAACCCGCATGATTTCTCATAGGTGTTGAGCGCCTGAGCAATAAAATGGCTCACTGATGTTTTACCGTTCGTCCCGGTAATGCCAATAACCGATAATTGATCAGAAGGGTGTTGATAAAAACGCGAAGCAATAGCACTGAGATGCCGACCTAAATCAGCTAATTCGAGCAAGCAAATACCCGACTGCTTTTTAACTTGTCTTGCGAGTAACTCACCGCCTGACGAAGGATCATAAATAATCGCTATCGCGCCTGCCTTAACGGCTTGGTCTGCATACATTAAGCCATGCTCTTTCGACCCCGCGACCGCGATAAAAACATCACCGTCCTGTATCGTTCGAGCATCTATTTTCAACCCTGTCACGAATACATCGGATTCCAGTTCCAGCAAACCGTCCAGTAGAGTCTGTAAAGAAACCAACGTTAAATTTCGCTTAGCAGGCATCATTGAGCTCCTCCATCAAACGCAGCAAGAACTGTCGCATTTTCAAGATTATCTGGCGCCACATTCATTAAGCGCAACGCGCCGGCCATGACTCTTGAAAATACAGGCGCTGCGACTAAGCCACCATAATAGTCACCTGCTTTCGGCTCATCAATAACCACCACCATCACGAGTTTTGGATCATCTGCAGGCGCCATACCTGCAAAAATTCCCAAGTACTTATCTTCAGCGTACCCTCCTGCAATCGCTTTCTTTACTGTGCCCGTTTTACCGGCAACTGAATAGCCATGAACCGTTGCTCGAGGCGCTGTCCCCGAACGACTCGTCACCCCTTTCATCATGTCGCGCAGGCTAACAGCAACCCATCGACTCATGACTCGAGTCTTCTCTAGCTCCTGCCCTTCCTGCACCAACGAAACAGGCTCTAAAAAACCATCATTGGCAATGGCCGTATAAGCATGTGCCAATTGAAGCACTGATGATGACAGGCCATATCCGAACGATAACGTTGCCGTTTCAATGGGGCGCCATTGTTCATACCTCGTTAATTTTCCACGTGCTTCCCCCGGAAAGCCCGACCCCACGAGCCGACCAAAACCCAACCCGTTCAACAGACCCCACAAGCGTTCAGGCGCAATACCCAAAGCAATTTTTGCAGAGGCGACGTTACTTGATTTTAGAAGCAGCGTGGCTAAATCAATCTCTCCGTAATTACGGTGATCACGCACTTGACTGCGACCAACTCTCATAAAACCCGGATTAGTATCAATAATCGTTGATTGATCAAACACACCCGACTCCATTCCAGCCGCTACAGTAAAAGGCTTCATCGTTGAGCCGGGCTCAAAAACATCTACAAACGCTCTGTTTCTGACATGGCTTGCTTTAATCTTGGACCGATCATTCGGGTTAAATGCTGGCTGATTGGCAACCGCCAAAACATGACCCGTTTCAGGGTTCAATAACACCAATGAGCCTGATGTTGCCTTTTGTTGGGCAACAGCGGCTTTCAATTCACGATAGGCTAAATACTGCAAACGGCGATCAATGGTTAAACGAACATCTTGTCCCGAAATCGGCGCACGAATATCGTCAACGTGTTTAACCATCCGACGTTTCCCATCCCGCAACACACGCTCAACACCCGGCGTTCCTTTTAAACGCTCATTCAGCGCCAGTTCCAACCCCTCCTGGCCCTCGTCATCAATATTGGTAAAGCCCACTAAATGGGCAGCCACCTCACCATCTGGATAATAACGTCGGTACTCTTTTTGTAAATACACACCGGGAATCTGCAACTGATCGATCATTGCCGCTACTTGAGGATCCATATGGCGGCGTAAATACACAAAACGACGCGACGCAACTGTTTTTAATTTTTTATCAAGTGCTTTCGTTTTCAAACCCAGCAACTTTGCAAACTGTTTTTTATGCTGCCCCAGCTCCAACTCCTGCGGGTTTACCCAAACAGAGCTCACCGGTGCACTAATAGCCAAGGCATGGCCATCCGAATCAGTAATTTTTCCACGGTATGCCGGCAATTTGATATCACGCAAATGCACGGCTTCTCCACGTTTTTGCAGATAACCGTTATTAATTACCTGCAAATCAACTGCGCGGTATATCAACCCACACATCACCATCATGAAACACGCCAAAATAAAACGACGCCGCCCAGCCAACTCCGGCACAATAATTCTTTGCGCTTTATCACCCGATTGTTTAGACGTGTAATTCATTTAACCTTTATGTAAACAACTTGTTCAGGCTTTGGTGCCTGTAAATTTAATTTTGTTCGCGCCAACTTTTCTATTCTGCTATTTGACGACCATGTATTTTGTTCCAACTGCAAGCGGCTCCATTCAACACCCAGCCTGTCTTTCTCGCGCAGCTCTTTTTGTAATTGATAAAACATTAATCTCGCATCATATTTCACATACACTACAGCCAGGGCTGAGACCATGACTAACGCTAAAAAAACCATGCTAATGCCTGTTAAACCGTGCGTTGGCACTATATTTTCTCCGCGACACGCAACACCGCACTGCGACTTCGCACATTGCCAGCCACTTCATCCGCGTTGGCTTTAAGCGCCTTGCCTACTGGCTTTAACACTGGTTTTTTAGCGTCCACCGGCAGCGGAAGATGACGCGGCACAACATCCCCTCGAGATTTTTCACGAATAAACCGCTTTACCCTTCTATCTTCCAGTGAATGAAAACTGATTACCGCTAATCGTCCACCTGGCTTTAAAATATCTATTGAATTGAGTAATGCTTGATCAAGATCATCCAGCTCTTTATTAATTTTGATTCTAATCGCCTGAAAACTTCTTGTTGCGGGGTGTTTACCCGGCTCGCGTCTTGTTACCACATTTGCAATCAAGCTGGCTAATTGCGCTGTTGTTTCAATCGGCTTTTCTTGTCGCTGAAGAACTATTTCAGCTGCAATTCTGCGCGCAAACTTCTCCTCGCCATATTCCCTTAGGACACCAATCAATTCATTTTCTTCAACGTGTGAAAGCCACTGCGCAGCCGACTCCCCTTGCGTTGTATCCATTCTCATATCTAAAGGGCCGTCTTTCATAAAGCTAAACCCTCGCTCCGCAACATCTAACTGAGGCGACGAGACACCTAAGTCAAGCAAAATACCATCGACTTTACCCCGCCACTGCCGTTCATTCGCCAATTGATCCATATCCGCAAAACTGCCGTGCGCCAATTCAAATCGTTTATCTGTCAGTAATTTTTTTGCCTGAGAAGAATTCACAGCGTCCATATCCTTATCAATCGCCAACAGCTTCCCTTGCGATGACAAAACCCGCAAAATTGCCCCACTATGTCCACCACGACCAAAGGTTCCATCAATATAAACCCCATCAATTTGTCGTATTAGCCCTTCTACTGCTTCATCCAATAAAACCGGCTTATGTAATTCACCAGCAGTCATTAAAGCGACAATGTACCCAGTTCAGGTGAAAGCTCACCTTCTTCTGCACTCTCCTCTTCAAACCACATGTCACGCTTGGCAACCCATGTTTGCTCATCCCAAATTTCGAACTTATTTCCCTGCCCAATCATGACCGTTTTTTTATCTAATTCGGCAAATTCACGCAGCGGCGGAGCAACCAATACTCGGCCCTGACCATCAAGTTCACATTCGGTCGCATGCCCAATTAACAAACGCTGCAATCGTCTGGCCTGCTTGTTCAATGTGGGCAATTTAATCAACTTACGTTCTATATCTTCCCAAACCGGTAATGGATACAATAAAAGGCTATGCTCACGATCAACCGTCATCACCATCTGCCCATCGCAAGAGGTCTTCAATTGCGCACGGTAGCGCGTGGGGATAGACAATCTTCCCTTCGCATCCAACGTCACATTATTAACCCCTCTAAACACATTCACCCCTTACCTAAAATTTCCCTTTTCTACCACTTTACCCCACTTTTTTGCACTATAAGGATGAAAATACCACTCTGTCAAGCTTCCTGCTCCATAAATAGTTGCTTTATGAACAAACACTTAGCTAACTTTTATGTCAAAACATCAAAGACTCAATATTCAATAAAATAAAGGCAATAAAAATCATTGGCTTGCAGGGGTTTATTAAAGAAAATACTGATAAATCGATTAACGGAGACCGTTGACAAAGAAATGTCCTAGAACAAGGGAATTGTCGGCAAGCACTGCCAAGTAAAATCCAACTGTTTGAATTTAAAAGACATTATCCGCCAGCCTCACACGGGTTATCAAATGATTAATTCAAACGAAACAGAAGCTAAGTTTTACACTTAATTAAGCTGCTTTATTTCATGAACAGCTCACGATAAGCCAATGCCTAATAACAGGTAATAAGCACCCCTCACTTCGGATATACTGATTTACTACCGGTCATACGAACAACCAAGGCCCCTCTAGGCTGCCCCTAATATTTAACCAAAAACAGGAAGCCATTGATGGGAATTCGTGCAATCAGCTTCTTTACTCAACTTCCAACTCACCCTAGTTTGCAACAAATGAGGCAACACTTTGCACCCATCGGACAACAAGCAGCACAAGTTCAATCTCTTTTTACCAAGGCAGGCTATGACATCCAAAGTTTGCGATTAGCAACCCAGCCCCTGGAACAATTGCTGCCTAAAGGAGCTACAAGTCAGCAACTGGCAACATTTGCACAACAATTTGAGCAAGCCGCTAGTGAGGCAGGCTTTAAACATATGGCCTTGGGCACGCTTGGAGCCAGTATAAAAACCCCGGCTGACGAGAATAAAAACGATGTAATACAACAACTAATGTGTGGATTGCCAGCCGTCATCGATGCAACCGACTGGGTATTTACCTCTGTGCAATTGGCCGATCAAATGACTGGATTTAAAGCTGACATGCTACCAATGGCAGCACAAATTGTACTTGAAAATGCACCAATGAAAGAAGATGGTTTTGGTAATTTGCGCTACTGCATGGTTGCTAATATGAAGGCATTTAGCCCTTTCTTTCCTGCTGCCTTGCACGATGGAAGCAGCTCACCTGCCTTTTCAATCGCTATTGAATCCGCCGATAAACTGGTCGATTTATTAGAAACCGCCGGCAAAGAGGCGTCACGCTGTTCAATGAGCTCAACATTCACACGCTATTTTAACACCTTAGGTGCTGAACTTGATGGCTTAGCCGCCAAAGCCGCTGAATGCACCCATTTAGAATACCGCGGCATTGACATGACACCTTCGCCCTACCCAACTATTCCACGCTCTTTAGGCCGTATAGTGGAATTACTAAATAACGACTCTTTTGGAGGACCCGGGACAATTGCAGCGATAGCTTTAATTAAACAAAGTTTAGATGCCGCCGAATTTACACGGGCTGGTTATTGCGGAGTCATGCTACTGCCACTGGAGGACGCTGTATTAGCAGAAGGTGCCAAAAATCAAGATTACGATATTTCAACCTTATTAGCTTGTTCAGCGGTTGGCGCGACTGGCTTGGATGTAATACCTGTAAGCGGCAACATAACTAGACAAAAAATAGAAGGTTTAATGCGCGATATAGCACAGTTGGCCACAACCCTAAACAAACCCTTAACTGTCCGTTTATTGCCCGTACCCGAGCAACAAGCAGGTGAATTAACACAGTTCAATTTTGATTATTTCGCCAAGACCCGTATATTCAATTTACCCAGCGATAAATAAATTCATAAAATTTAAAAACACCCACAAATCGCGTAAATTAAAAGGATCATCTAGCGACGAAGCCTAATTATTAAAATTTACCTTTAAATGCGGAACATCTTCAAAAGCCCATTGGTTAATATCAACAAGGCATTGTTAAAGGAAAAATGCTCTTCAATGCATTGGGGTTTACGCTGGGCAGATAAGGCTTAATCCGATTCTGTATTTTGGCAAACAAGAACCATTAAAAGAAAATTTAACCGGTTTTTGGTCTTTTGGAATTGATGATACACATCGCCTTATTTAGACCAATACAGAGGCACATAGTACTGTTTTGTCGTGCAGATACCATTATTCATATATCCAGCTAACATCAACAAAAATGTAACACCCGTGTAATATTATACTGCTAACCTTCAGTCGCTTAAAAATCCTTGATGAGCATTTTATATATGAACACCTATCCTAACTTATCAATTGTGGAGTATTGGCATGACGATTAACAAACTCCCCTGCCATACAAGTATCGCTGTGGCGCTAATGTTGGCTTTTTCAGCCCCGATATTTGCTTATGACACCTCGGAACCAGCTCAAATGAAAGGTTTGAAGGGGTGGACAACGAATCCGGTTTTCACAATTGGCGAAACTGTTGATGGTTATACTCCGCCGGGTGTTCCTGATGGTATGGGTGCCTTCGAACGTGAAGATACGGTTGTGATTGTCTCTAACCATGAATTGAGTGCGCGTCTGGGATACTCCTATACACTGGCGAGCGGTGCTGCATTAACGGGAGCGCGGATTTCATCTCTAACGTTTGATAAGGCGACGCGTGAACTGATGACGATGGCTCCTGCATACGACACCATTTATAACCGCGCTGGCGCTAGCGTTGATTTTGATAATGGGTTGGATTCTTCTGATTCCAATGGTCTTAATCGTCTGTGTTCTGCGGGATCGGTTGTTGCTGGTCAGGCGGGTTTTGTTGATGATGCTTTACTAACGGGCGAAGAAACTAACGGCGGTACTGGGTTTGCGCTGGATATTGAAGCCGGTGCGCTATGGGCCTTACCGGCAATGGGCAGAGCAGGCTGGGAAAGCGCTACAGCTCTTAATATTCCTGGGTTTAACGATACTCATGTTGCCATTCTGATTGGTGATGATCGTGCTGATGCGGCATTGTTACTTTACGTAGGCAAAAAGCAATCTGACGGTAATTTCATTGAACGCAATGGCCTTGCAAACGGCACGCTCTATATGTGGGTAGCCAATGATGGTTCATTGAGCCCTGCAGACTGGAATGGTACGGGTACATCACGCAGCGGAAAATTTGTGGCGGTGGAAAACTATAATGCTGCACAAGCCGGCACTGCGAATTTTGATCATTTAGGTTTTGCAACACAAGCCTATCTCGATAGCCAAAAAGGCAGCATCGGCGCGTTTAACTTTTCGCGCCCGGAAGATGTTCACACTAACCCAGCACCGGGCAAAGGCAACCAGATTGTCTTCGCATCAACGGGTCGAAATACCAGCATCAATCAGGGTGCAGACCTCTGGGGAACCACTTACGTTGTCGATGTGAAGATTAATTTAGGTCGCATCCAAGTAGATAACATTACAGCGGACATCTCCATCGTTTATGACGGAGACGATGCCGGTAAGCAGGATTTTGGTATTCGCAGCCCAGACAACCTGGTATGGGCCAAAGATGGTATGGTCTACATTCAGGAAGACCGTTCCATTAGTACTTTTGGTGCAGCTAGTGACGAGGAAACGTCTATCTGGAAACTGAACCCAAAGACCAGCGCTGTAGAGCGTATTGGGCAAATAGATCGTACCGCTGTGCCAGCCGGACAAGTTGATTCTTCCCCTAGCGATCTGGGTAACTGGGAAAGCTCAGGTATCATTGACGTTACGGATGAGTTCAATGCCGAAGGAGAGCGTGTCCTGTTTTTCAACACGCAAGCGCACAGTGTCGGTGAAGGAACCATTGAGACCGAAAACCTGGTTCAAGGTGGGCAATACCTGTTCATAAGCAAGCCAGAAGTTAAAGGCAAGGGTAATAAAAAATAGTCGTGTTGACCGAATCAACTCGCCTTTTTTTTCTTTGAATGAGCGGCGATTGAAGATTTAACAACACAATAAGACTATTAGGGGGGGGGCATAAAAGCCCCCCCCTTTTTTTATATCTGTAAATTAAACTGATTATCTGCCTGCGCAACCCAACTAAGCATAACTTATCATCACTAAGCGCGTAAAAACTACGTTACCAAAGCCTTAGAATATAGTTGTGTTATATTTATCTACGTAATCACTAATGTCTTATTAGCCAAAACATATCCATGTTTGGCTTTTAATATGACAATACATGGAAGTACTATCCACCTATATACAATCAATACGTGGACAATGGCTTCCGCTTATTAACACTGTTATAGCTAAGGAGAGATCAGTGCCTTTTAACCTCTCAGAAGAGCAATTGCTGCAAACTGAAAAAGAGTTGGGTTGCACTCTACCTAATGAATATCGCGAATCCATGAAATCGGAAAATGGTGGCGAAGCTCAAACGAAAGAAGATGATTGGGAGTTCTATCCAATTAAAGACACCTCTGACAGAAAGCGTGTTTCACGCACATGTAATCACATAATCAAAGAAACTGATTCATACAAGGGCTTCCGAAATTTCCCAGAAAATGCTCTAGCCATAGCAAGTAATGGTCTAGGAGACCAAATGGTATTTATTATAGAATCAGGACAGTATCAAAGCACGGTGTATTTATGGCTTCACGAAACTGGTGAATTACAAGAATTGGCGGCATCATTCAGTGAAATCGTAAAGCTATAACAAAAGCAAGCAGGGGAACCAGCTACGCTCCGCAATTTTTGTGGTTCGCTTCGCTTATACCACAAAAACCGCTCCACTGCGCTGGTCCCATGTTGCTGGCGTTATGTTTTCTAGGAGAAGTCATTGGTTTATCTAGGAAGTTGTCATTGTCGAGCTATAACGTTCGAGCTAGAAGCCCCTGAAAATATAGAGGCTGATCGCTGCAATTGTTCCATTTGTTCAAAGTCAGGTTTTTTACATTTAATAGTTCCACTGAGCAAGTTTAAATTACTATCTGGCGCGCAATCGGTTTCAACTTATACATTCGGTTCAGGCATAGCAAAGCATACGTTTTGTAAAATATGTGGTGTTAAACCTTTCTACACTCCACGCTCAAATCCTGACGGCATTGATATAAATGTCAATTGCCTAGATACTAAAGCAGCGTCAATCAACGTCACAGAGTTCGATGGGCAAAACTGGGAACAACATGCACACAAACTTGCAAACAAGAGCAAAGAAACATAACCAGTGCCAGCAATCGGACTTGGGCAAGCTGTCACCTTTTGTGCAAAAATACGCACAAAAGCCGCCATCTCACCCAAGCCGTTGTGGCAGGCGTTATACAAACACCACAATCAACAACGGAGAGTGATAATGAAAAATACATTTAAATTAGTGTTAGTGGCTTTGGCCTTTTCTAGCGGCATTGTGCATGCAGGTGACAAATGGGAAAAGTCAAATAAACACAGCTTCTGTCAAAAATTTCAATCTGGTTGGGAAGCAGATGGAAGAAAGCTATTCTCAAGTATCGCCGGGCATGGTACATGGGAATTTGAAGCAAATGTAACTATTCTTGAAGATGGTTCAGTTCACCCTGGAGCAGGTATTCCAAGACAAAACGTAAGTTGGCATATAGGAAAAGCGGGAGTCCATTTAAAAGATGGAATGACCTATTCTTATGGAGGCAAAGAAAAAGATTCAAAGAAACACTATGTATTTTGCCCTGATAATCCGGCTGAATATCATTGGGTGGCGGGAAGTAATGGTAGTTACCCTGCAAAAGCTGTTAACGGCTGGCACTCTTCTGAAAACCAAAAAGTTTGTCGTGCAAATTGGGGTGGTGGAAAGCACCCTGGAAAACTGATTCCAAGTTCGGGAGCATGCTTCATTGGTTATGGTGGCGGTGAAAAAGCAGTCAAATCGTACGAGGTTTTAGTTCGTAAATAATTGTATAACAATGCCATGCACCGGATGCAAAACCCTTCGCTTCGCTACGTATTTTGCACCGGTGATGGCGGCGTTAGGCAATTCATTTGATATGAGTCATATTTTATGACACCTGAAGATTTCAAAAATATTTCGCAGGGAGTTCAAGCGATTTTCATTGCTTTAGCGGCTGGTTTTGGCGGCTTGTGGGCAGTTTTCAAACTATATAGCAGTAAAGAATTAGACAAGTCTAGAGCTGAAGCTGTTAAAGCAAAAAAAGAGATTGAATTAAAGCAAGGTCTAGAAGGTGTTATTAAAGTAGAGCTGGGAGAGGCATCAGAAAACGGAAACGTGCCTGTTCTTGTTGAAGTCATCATTGAAAACAAAAGCTCAGATACACATACATTAGACTGGGATGGTTATCCCTTGAAAATCGCAAAACTGGATTATGATGATGACGAAATTAGCGTGAACTATAGGTGCACTCCGATTTCAAATCTACAATATCGAAGTATCGCACCAACTACTGCAAAAGCCTATTGGTCTGCTCACACAAGCACTACTCTATTGCCATTCTCTTCACATCAAATGAGTTTTTACTGGAAGTGTAAGGCAGAGGGGGTGTATTTGATTAGTGTAACTGCGCCACTACCAAATTCATTAGCAAAATATAAAGAAGACAGCGATCTAGACAAGACAATACACAAATCGAAGGAGAAGTACGAAAATTCCCTCGATAACTATGTTCATGAATTCCGATTTGTTACCACAAAAATTATACAAGTGCCTAACAAGGCATTCCAGCGGACGGACCGCTGAATGTGGCGTTAACTGTCAGTAGGTATTTGAAGAAATGAGTCTATCGAAGAGAATAACTAGTTTTGAAGGAATATTTTGTTCTGGCTTTTTGATTCCAGATCAAAGACATGTTACTGCTCTTTCTTTACTCTTTGATAAAGTTCATTTTTTAAATCAACTTGAATATGTCGTTGAGTTTTCAAAAAGATATCGTATTTCTCTGAATAATGAAGAAAACCTTCCCGAACTTAGTTTAGTTCCCAGCAGTCCCGGATCAGATGAAGATCCTTTGAAAGATTTAACCAAAGAGCAAAAAGAAACTGTTAATAAATACCTCTTTCTAAGCAGTGAATTCTTTTACCGAAACTCACTGCTATTCTCAGATGTGTTTAGCTGTAGCCTTTTGCCTGATGATGGGCCAATGTCTGTGAAACTAATAAAAGAAGGGAAAAATGGAGAGAAAAACACATACGAAGTTACTAGAAATGATTTAGTAGTATGTACCGACTCAATGGATGAGATGGCAAGCTTCATAGACTCTGGTTGCGTTCCTGTGTTCATGAATGGTGCTAAATTTACACCTAGAAATACCGTGGTAGCCTCAGATGCAAAGCAAATAGCAGCAAACATTGCCCTTAGCTCCGTAGCAATGGTCCTTCCATCGACTAAAGCAGCAAGAGCAGATGATATTATGGAGGCTAGAGAGAAGCTGAGTGATCACTTGCCTCACTTCTGGTCTGCAATGTTAAAACTATCTACAGAAATCAACTCAAAATTAGAGCCGGAAGCCTCGCCCATTGAGATTAAGAATCAGATAGACAACCTTGTTGCCAGCGTAGTGACACCAGCTCTAGTAGACTTGAGTCAAAAGCTTGAGATGGAACGAAAAAATAGATTTCGAAACATCTTAACATCTACAGCCAAAGGCCTGAGGGTTCTCGCTGGCCGGCCGCCTACAGATTTGGCTGGTTTAGTATCAGGTTCACTATTAGTTGGGGCTGACACGGCTATGGACTTTGCAAACCAACTTAGAAAAGTTGAGGCTTTAAAGAAAGAGTCAGGCATGAGTTATCTTATTGAACTGGATAAATTAACATCGAAAAACAGTTAACAAGGTGTTGCTAGGGACAAACTTACGCTACGCTTCAGTTTGCCCCAGAGCACGGCGTTAAGTGTACAAGGAGTAAATTCATGAAGAACGTATTTTTCATAATCGCAATATACATGTCATCTATTGCAAACGCATTAGCCAACCAAGAAACGGATGCCGCCCTATCATGGCTAAAAGTGGTGGATTCAGGTCAATACATTGAAAGTTGGCAACAAGCAGCACCTTATTTTCAGGAGCAACTTTCCAGCTCCGCATGGGAGCAAGCACTCAATCAAGTTCGTGCGCCGCTAGGCAAAGTAATTTCACGCCAAGTTAAAAATTCTAGCCAGCACTCATCTTTACCTGGTGCACCTACTGGTGAATACATCGTCATTACCACTGTCGCCAGCTTCGAGCATAAACAATCAGCAGTAGAAACAATTACGATCAGCAAAGTTGGTAACGAGTGGCGAGCGGTTGGTTATTTTATCAAGTAGCACACTTAACAAGTGGGTCAAGTTCGTTCGCTATCGCTCACTGGGACGCTCCGCTCGTTCCTCGCTCCGCGCCCCTTACCCAAAACGTTAGTGTGCTTTGAGGGGTTTTTGTCTTTTTCAAAGTATTTAAGTTCGAAGCTAAACGTGCCGCATAACGCATTCAGGTGTTTTCCGGTTGGCTCAAACCAAAACCTGCAGTATGCTTTGGTTCATTAGTAAACGATATTAAGTGCCAAGGTTAGGCTATTCGAGATACATGGAAATGAGTGCAAAAATCCAACAATCAATTACCACTCAGTCGCAGAGTTCACCTGCGTGGTTGTTGCCAATCTCAATCTTCAAAGCCTTTATTTCAATTGCCTGTAATACCGCAAAACCTCTGAAGCTTGGGCAGCGCCTAGCGCACACTAACAAGCACATCAAAAACCGCTCCACTTCGTTGCGCTGGACGTCGCTGACGCGACGCCTTTTATGTGGGCGTTATGCGCAAGCGTATCCAGTTCAGCATTCAAGGAGTAGATAAGTGATAGAAAGAATGGTACCTGCACTGTATGTCGATGATCTAAATCGATCCAACGCATTCTATTGTGATCTCCTTGACCTGAAGCCACGCTTTGAAGCTGATTGGATTGTTCAGCTTTCGGATTCCGATAACGAGTCAATTGAACTAATTCTTCAACCGAGAACTCATGATCTTGTACCAAAGCCATTTCAGAAGACCCCACAGGGTGCCAGTATTACTTTCGTCGTACCCGACTGCGATGAACTGTTCGAGAGGGCTCTATCTATGGGGCTAGAGATTATCCAAGAGCCAAAGAATGAGCATTATGGTCAACGCAGATTCCTGACAGTAGACCCGGATGGCCTGCTAATCGATATAAGCTCAAATTGTGAGCCATCACCTGAGTTTATGGAGAAATATTTTGGCACCGAAAGCACATAACAATGCTCTGCACTTGACCGCCAAAAGCGCCACTTCGCTACGCTTCATTCTGCTTTTGGCGGCAAGTGAGCTTGGTCGTTAGGGCCATTTAAAACTGATTGTAATGTCCACCAATGGCGTAAATATAAATATATTCCTTATCAAATTTATAAATAACACGGTCTTTCTGGCTTATACGGCGAGACCACAAACCAGAGAGGTTGTGTTTTAATGACTCAGGTTTTCCAGTTCCAGTGCGCGGGTCGTCACGGAGCATTTCCTTCAATAACCGACAAAGCACTTTGTGTAGCTTTTTGTCTTTTAACCTAAGTTCCTCATATGCAGCCCAAGTATTACCTTCAAATACCAGTGATCTCATCAAGCTCTCTGGCTGTAGGTTTATATCCTTTGTTTTTTGTATTAGTAGATGCTGAAGCCGCTATTTGCTTCATTAAGTCATTGTTTTGCAAGATATATAATGTTTCTTGTTCACGCTCCCAATCGTCGGCGCTTAAAACAACAAAATCATCACCGCTTCTGCGTGTTACTTTAAGTGGCAGATGCTCAGTAATTACTTGTTCCACAAAGCTTTTTAGGTTATCTCTAAACTTGTTTACGCTAATACTATCCATTATCCTCTCCAAATTGACGTACTGTGTTGCCGTACATAATAGTCGTAAAACCCTAACAAGTCAATCAACAGCGACCACAAAAAGCGTGGCGCGTTATTTCAAACGTTAGGCCTACGCGGTTATACTACCGACCACATGCCGCATCCATCATTGTTTTGTTGCCCGATGACCTTAACTTCCTGTATTCAGCAGCCCAAAAATCACACGTTTCTCGCTTAATTCTTTGAACATTTCTTTGATTTGCTGATTCAATGACTGCAATTCGCTTTTTTTCTTGATTCTGAATTTGCATTTCTTTCATTCGCTTAGCAGTTTCTATTTTCATTTTTTCAGCTGATTCCTTCATCATTTGAGCCGCAACTTTCAGTTCATAATGAGTCCATGCTTTTTCCGCTAATAACAACAGTCCATTGCCTAAAAATATGGCTATTGCTATTGTGAAGCATAAGGCCGTGTAATTAATCCTTTCTGGCATATTAAATTCCTTTTTTGATTTGATTGACCAGCCTCTCTATAGTAAATCTTTTTATATCTTTCACAACAGGCCGAATAAAGCCACTGCCCTATTCCCATTTCTTGAAAATAGGCAAAATCGTATGATTACGGTGTTCGACATCTAATCCACTTTTTACCAAAAGGCTCTAACAGTCGCGTAATTTGAAATGAAGGGGCTTGAAATGGTGGTCATGGGTGGACTTGAACCACCGACCCCAGCATTATGAATGCTGTGCTCTAACCAGCTGAGCTACATGACCATATCTTGAAGACCGCGAATTTTCGGTGTTTCGCGGCATTTTGTCAAGGCTTAAACGTTAAATCTGAAGTGCGTTACATCGCCATCTTGCATAATGTAGTCTTTGCCTTGTACGCCTAGCTTACCTGCTTCTTTTGCGCCTTGTTCTCCATTGTATTCAACAAAGTCTTCATAGGCGGTAATTTCTGCACGGATAAAACCTTTTTCAAAATCGGTATGAATAACGCCCGCGGCTTGAGGTGCTGTTGCCCCTTGTTTGATTGTCCATGCTCTAACTTCTTTAACCCCGGCTGTAAAGTAAGTTTGTAAGCCAAGTAAATGGTAACCGGCCCTAATAACTCTGTTTAAACCAGGTTCTTCCATGCCCATTTCTTCTAAGAATTCGGCACGTTCATCTTCTTCTAATTGAATGATCTCGGCCTCCATCGCTGCGCAAACAGCCACCAGTTCAGCGCCTTGTTTTTTTGCTAAGGCCGTTACCGCATCCAAATGTTCATTATTTTCAAACCCATCTTCTTGCACATTGGCGATATACAGCATGGGCTTTAAAGTCAATAATTGAAGGTCTGACAGTGACTTCAGTTCTCCTTCATCTAACCCTAGCGTTCTTAAGGTAATGTCAGAATCCAGATGTGTCAGCGCTTTTTCAATTAACGCTTTACGTTTTAGCTCGTCTTTATTTCCCGATTTAGACCCTTTTGTAGCTTTTACCAAGGCTTTATCTAACGAGGCCATATCGGCCAGCGCCAGCTCAGTTTGAATAACTTCTATATCGGCTAAAGGATCAACTTTACCGGCCACATGCACTACATCGTCGTCTTCAAAACAACGCACAACGTGAGCAATGGCATCAGACTCACGAATGTTCGCTAAGAACTGATTACCTAAGCCTTCTCCTTTGGAGGCACCCGCAACTAGCCCAGCAATGTCGACAAACTCAAATGTGGTGGGTATGACTTTTTCGGGCTTCACGATGTCCGCTAATTTCGCTAATCGAGGGTCTGGCACGGGCACGATGCCCGTATTTGGTTCGATAGTGCAAAACGGGTAGTTTTCCGCCGCGATGGTTGCTTTGGTTAATGCATTAAAAAGGGTCGATTTACCCACGTTAGGCAAGCCAACAATGCCGCAATTTAAAGCCATAGTCGTTCTCTTTGAAATGTTATCAGGGCGGTGATTATACGTGATACCGCAATCAACGAATAGACGAGAAGTGGCGTGCCTAGGGTCAATCAAGTAAAATGCCACGCTTTATACAAAACAGATCGTAAGGAATAAGATGAAAAATTACAAAATTGCTGTTATGGCGGGAGATGGCATTGGCCCAGAAATTATGCAAGAAGCGGTGAAGGTTCTTAAACTGGTTGAAGAACGCAATGATGTAAGTTTTGAATTGATGCCTGCCCTATTTGGAGCCTGCGGTTATTTTGAGAAGGGTGACGCTTTTCCTCAAGAAACCAAAGACATTTGTGACCAAGCCGATGCCATTATCAAAGGCCCTATTGGTTTAAGCCATGAAGAGTCAAAAAAGATTCCTGTCGATAAACAACCCGAACGCGGTGCTTTGCTACCTATGCGTCGCCGTTACAAAACATACGCAAATTACCGCCCTGTTTCACTGCCACAAAGTTTGGCCCACTTTTCTCCTTTAAAGCCCGAAGTTATTGGCGAGGGCATTGATTTAATTATGGTGCGTGAACTGGTCGGCGGCCTTTATTTTGGTGAAAAAGAAGTCGGTGTCAACGATAACGGCTTACGGTATGTAAAAGAAACCTTAGAGTATGATGAAAACCAAATTCGCCAAATTATGCAACATGCCTTCAAGTTAGCCAGTGGTCGAAAAAAAGTATTGCACAACATTCATAAAAGCAATGTTTTAAAATCGTCCGTACTTTGGAATGAAGTCATGGAAGAAGTTGCAAAAGACTACCCAGAAGTTGAGGTGATCAATATCCTTGTCGATGCAGCTGCAACGTTACTTTGCTTGAACCCTACTCAGTTTGATGTGATGGTGATGGAAAACATGTTCGGTGATATTCTAAGCGACCAAGGCGGCGGTATTTTAGGATCACTTGGTTTAATGCCATCTGCTTGCTTGGGCGATGAAAAAGCTTATTACGAACCATCCCATGGCTCTGCGCCTGACATTGCCGGAAAAAATATTGCTAACCCCTATTCAATGATTGGCTCCGTTGCCATGATGTTGGAATACAGTTTCGATATGGCAGATGAAGCCAAAAATGTCTGGGCAGCCATGCAAGGTGTTTTTGCTGACGGTTACTCTACTGCCGACCTATCTAAACCGGGCTCTGGTGTTAATATGATCAGTACGGTTGAATTTGGCGATAAAGTGGTAGAAAAATTAAAAGCAATGCCTACGGTTTAAAAATATTTTACCGAGCGGCTATGCCGCTCGGTTCACCCTTCCGCAACGACATACTTTAATACCTCAATAACCTGTTCGGGTGTTCTTGCCCATGCCATCGCCGCTGCATCAACTTCTTTTAGTGGATGTACAATATCCTCATCATGAAGTGTTATATAGGGCGTACCCAGTGCAGCGCAATAACCGGCATCAAAGGCGGCATTCCATTGTTTGTATTTATCACCAAAACGCACAATGGCTATATCACATTGTTCAATCATCGTTTTCGTACGCATGGCATTTACTTTTGCAGATTTGTGATCGCGCCAAAAATGGCTGACCTCTTCACCCAGCACATCACCTGCCGCATCACTCGCTGCATGATCAGTAACCGCTGACGTAAAGACTATGGGCAGCTTCAACGCCTCGCACCCTGCTTTAATTTGCCTTCTCCAATCCGTGTGTATTTCACCAGAAAGATAAACCTGTAAACTCATTTTTATACCTACGCTCAGTTAAAAATTGTCTTCATTAAATATTTAGCCTGTATTCTTTAGTTCAACTTTTGCTGAACAAATCACTCGGTATGACGAGCGATACAATAAGATAACAAGCGCAAATGCTATTAACAGATCTGGCCAGCCCGAACCAAATAGCCAAACAGCGCCAGCAGCCATAATAATCGATAAATCTGAAGCAATATCGTTACGGGAACATTCCCAGACGGAGCTCATGTTCACATCTTCATGACGGTGTCGCCAAAGAAGCAAAAGGCATAGAGCATTAGTCATCAGGCTGAAAAAACCAAACACCCCCATCGTCTCAAAAACTGGAACACTTGGCACATAGAGTTTGTAAATGATTTGCCCCGTCACCATGAATGCAGCGATAAGAATAAGGACGCCTTTAAAAAGAGCCACTTTCGCTTTTGTAGAAGCCCCACGAGAAACGGCATAGAGACTTAACGCGTAAGTCAACGCATCACCAAAGTTATCAAAACTATTCGCCAGCAGCGCAGTGGAACGACCATATATCGCTGCTGCTGCGATCATTAAAAACATAATCGCATTAATTACCAACACGATTTTAAGCGTACCGCGTTGGCGTTTTTCTTGAAGAGCATTTTCCGAGCACCCTCCATCACAGCACCCACTCATTTTTTAGCCTCTTCTTTCCTGATCTATTTGGTTCAGTATAAACGACTTTTACAAAACCTCTGTTTTATATCGCTTTAGGCTTTTTCGTGAAGTTGGATATTGATCATTCGCAACGCGGCTAAAATGGACGCAAACACTTGGTTAGAATGTACACCCCGTGTTTTACGCATTTTGAACTGGCCCTCCCAAGTGATAACACATTCGGTTAAAGCGTTGGTATGCCCACCTTTTGGAATCCTCACTTCATAATCAGCTAACTCAGGCAACACCGCATCATAGTCAACTAGAATGTTGTTCGCCGCGGCAATAAAGGCATCAAACCCACCATTACCTTTCCCGCTGGCTTCATGCTCATTCCCTTTTATATTGACGCTGATATTGGCCACAGACGACTGGTCTAAACGACTCGTAATAGTGCAATCGAGCAAACGAATGTGTTTATAGTTTTCGCTTTCTAGCACGTCGGCAATAATAAACGGTAAATCTTCTGTGGTGATGGTTTGCTTAGAATCGCCCAAGCGCACAATGCGCTCTAACACCTTTTTCTGATTTTCTTCAGAGAGTTCAATACCCAAACGCTCTAAATTTTTACTGATCGATGCCTTGCCACTCATTTTTCCCAACGCATAACTGCGAATTCTTGAAAACCGCTCAGGGCTTAATTTGCTTTCGTACAAACCGCCTTTTTTATCACCGTCGGCGTGAATACCCGCTGTTTGGGTAAATACATCATCGCCAATAATAGGCGTATTTGCAGCCACCCATTTGCCCGAAAAATTTTCCACCATATTACTCAAACGAACGATGTTACTTTCGTCTATGCCAAGCTCCATGGCCATTTTATCGCGTAGAACAACCGCTACTTCAGATATTGAGGCATTACCTGCACGCTCACCCAAACAGTTTACCGTGCAATGGATCGCACTAATGCCCGCACGCACGGCCGCCATAATATTGGCTGTACCCAAGCCATAATCATTATGAGGATGAAAATCAAATTGCAGATCGGGGTAGCGTGTACACATGTCATTCAAGGCGACATAGACCTCTTCAGGTGACATGACGCCTAAAGTATCGGGCAACATAAAGTGATCAATGCCTGCCTGCCTTATGCTGTCTATAAAAGCAAAAACATAATCGGGGCTATCGGCATAACCATTGGACCAATCTTCCAAGTAAACATTCACCTTCAAGCCTCGCTCGTGCGCATAACGAACTGTATTCAGCACCTGCTCAACGTGCTCTTCCAAGGTTTTACCTAACTGCTCCCGGCAATGCTTTTCACTGCCTTTGGTCAGTAAGTTAATCACTTGACCGTTAGCCGCTACGATCCAGTCTACGCTGCGCTGATGATCAGCAAAACCGAGCACTTCAACTCGGCCACCATAACCCTCGGCTTGCGCCCATTCATTAATGTTACGTACGGCTTCTTGTTCACCTTCTGAAACGCAAGCTGACGCCACTTCAATTCGATCAACGCGCAAAGATTCTAATAATGCTTTTGCGATACTTACTTTTTCGGCAGGCGAAAATGAAACACCCTGCGTTTGTTCTCCATCACGCAGGGTTGTATCCATAATTTGGATATATCTGGATTGCATTACTTTTTATTCGCTTGTTAAGCCCAAAGCCAAGGTAAGTGTTGTTTATGCTGTTCTTCAAACGCACTAATTTTATCTTCATGCTTTAGGGTCAATCCAATATCATCTAGACCATTCAACATGTTTTCTTTACGGAACGGATCAATTTCAAACGAAAAACCATTGCCTCCAGGAGTGCTCACCGTTTGAGCTTCAAGATCAACAACAAATTTGACCCCTTCGTTGCCGTTGATTTCGTCCATTAAAGCGTCTAATTGAGCGGGCTCAACAACAATGGCCAAAATACCATTTTTAAAACAGTTGTTATAAAAAATATCGGCGTAACTGGTTGAGATGATGGTGTTAAAGCCGTAATCAGCTATGGCCCAAGGCGCGTGTTCTCGAGAAGAACCGCACCCAAAATTATCACCCGTGACGAGAATTTTCGCCCCTTCAAATGCCGGTTTATTTAATTCAAAATCTGGGTTCTTGGTGACGCCATCTGCGTTATAACGCCAATCGTGAAACAAGTGCACGCCAAAACCTGTCCGCTCAACTTTTTTTAAAAACTGCTTTGGAATGATTTGATCAGTATCAACATTACTCCGGTTCATTAACGCCGCAATGCTTTCATGTTTTGTATATTTTTCCATGACTTTAACCTAATTTGCTGATATCAACGAAATGACCGGCTGCCGCTGCCGCCGCTGCCATGGCGGGAGAAACTAAATGTGTTCGCCCTCCTTTACCCTGCCGCCCTTCGAAGTTACGGTTTGATGTTGACGCACAACGCTGTCCTTCTTTTAGCTCATCGCCATTCATTGCTAAACACATTGAGCACCCTGGCTCACGCCATTCCCAACCTGCTTCTTTGAAAATTTTGTCGATCCCTTCCTTTTCAGCCTGAGCTTTTACGTGAAAGGAACCCGGCACCGCTATGGCTGTTACACCTTCAGCGACGGTGGTGCCTTTTGCCATTTCTGCTGCATCACGAAAATCTTCGATACGGCCATTCGTGCAGGAACCAATAAACACGTAATCGATGGCGATATCGGTCATTTTCGTCTCAGCTTTCAAGTCCATATAATTTAAGGCACTTTCGCAGGCTAAACGCTTACCTTTATCCTCAAAGCTTTCTGGAGCAGGCACTGCTGCATTAACACCCACCACTTGCTCTGGTGAGGTTCCCCAGGTCACTTGTGGTGAAATGTCCGCTGCATCCAACGTAATCACCGCATCATATTCCGCACCTTCATCGGTAACCAATGATTTCCAATAGGTTTTTGCTTGCTCCCATTGCGCCCCTTTAGGGGCAAACTCTTTGCCTTCTAAAAAGTCGAAGGTTTTTTGATCTGGCGCCACCATGCCGGCACGAGCACCCGCTTCAATGGCCATATTACAGACCGTCATTCGGCCTTCCATCGTCAACGCTTCTATGGCCTCACCAGCGTATTCTATGACATAACCGGTACCACCAGCAGTGCCCGTGACACCAATAATCGCCAAGGCAATGTCTTTTGCTGTGCAATATTTTGATAACCGACCCTCTACGCGAACCAGCATCGTTTTAGATTTCTTCTGTGGCAAGGTTTGTGTTGCCATCACGTGTTCAACCTCAGATGTACCAATACCAAACGCCAACGCACCAAAAGCGCCATGCGTTGCTGTATGACTATCTCCACATACAACCACCATGCCAGGGTGTACAAAGCCGTGTTCTGGCACAACCACGTGAATCACGCCGTTATCTGGGCTTTTCATATCGTATAAATTTAAGCCGTTAGCCTCACAGTTTTCAGCCATCGTTTCAATTTGTTTTTTAGCAATAGGGTCTGCAATGGGTAGATCACGATCTTTCGTTGGAACACAATGATCCATCGTCGCCAGGATACTGTGTGGGTTACGCACCGGCCTATTCGCCATACGTAAGCCTTCAAACGCCTGCGGGCTCGTTACTTCGTGCATCAAATGCCTATCGACATATAACAACGGGGCTTGACCAGGTTCTTGGTGAACAAAATGGCTATCCCAAATTTTTTCATACATTGTTTTTTTCATATTACTTTCCAAAGCTAGTTCTTCTAATACTTTTACCAAGTCCAGAAGAAAATGAACGACACTAATATTGCCAATTGAACCGCTCATTTTCGCTAATTTAGCGTTTTTTTGCAATTTAAGATTACATTTAAATGATCCAACACAATGAATAAAACGGCGGTTTTTATTATGTTTAGTCTTTTGATATCCAATGCTGTTACGCATTACACCCTAGTAATTTCATCGTTACATTAGTAAGATCTAATTTTAATACTTATAAAAAATGGATAAAAAAATGACCATGCTGACTGAGCAAAACACGAGTAAATATATACGAATTAATAATCTGGACATGACGCTTCACTATAACGAGGCTGGGGATGGTGAAGAAACCGTGATTATGCTTCATGGTGGGGGGCCTGGTGCTGCCGGCTGGAGTAACTTTTCTCGAAACATTGATATTTTCTCAAAAAAATACCGCACCATTCTATTGGATTGCCCAGGGTTTAATAAATCTGACGCCATCGTTACTGATTTAGCTCGTGACGTGTTAAATGCCCGTGCTATAAAGGGCCTAATGGATGAGTTAGACATCGATAAAGCGCACCTTATAGGAAACTCCATGGGTGGCGCCAGTGCGTTAAGTTTCTCTCTTGAATTTCCTGAGCGTTTGGGGAAAATGGTTTTAATGGGTGCAGGTGGTGGTGGACAAAGCATGTTTTCACCCATGCCCTTAGAAGGCATTAAATTGCTGGTTAATCTGTATCAAAATCCATCACTTGATGCCCTAAAAAAGATGATCGAAGTGTTTGTCTACGACCCCTCTCTCATGAGCGATGAACTCATTGAAGGGCGCTTTGAAAACATGATGAGAAAGCCTGAACATCTTGAAAACTTTATGAAGAGCTTTGCTGCATCAAAGGTCATTGTGAGTGACTTCACACCCGATCTTGGAAAGATTCAGGCTGAAACTTTTATTATTTGGGGTCGAGATGATCGCTTCTGTCCTTTAGATCATGGCTTAAAGTTTCTCTGGGGGCTTCCGAATGCCGACCTTCATATCTTTAGCAAATGCGGACATTGGGCGCAGTGGGAACATGCTGAAAAATTCAATGCGCTAACGCTGGAATTCCTGGCGCGATAGTAGCACCCTCGAAGTTCGCTACGAGGCACATAAAAAAAGCGCCACTGAGTTATCTGGGCTTTTTTTAGTTCTTTCAACAATAAAAAAGCCCCTTATTAAACTAAGGGGCTTTAAAAATGGAGCTGGTGAGAGGATTCGAACCACCGACCGGCTGATTACAAATCAGCTGCTCTACCGACTGAGCTACACCAGCATCAGGGCGGGTATTCTAATCTAAATGACTACCTTGGGCAATGCTTAACATGCAATTTTACGCAGACGATTTAGCTCATCGGGTCTGGTACTGTTTAAATAATTTTGAATTGGCTTTACATCACCTTCCGTTACCAATTTCACCCCATAACGATATTTTTCTCTGCTGATTACATCCGTTTTCACTTGCTTCTCTGCTAATTCTTTCACTCTCTTTTCTGTACTGTTTTGCGTGGCAAATAAACCTAAAGAAATAACCCCTTTATAGGGGCCACTGGGCACCAGCCATAAATCTTTAACGCCTTTTTCTTTCAGCTGCTCAACTTTAAGCAAAGATTGATTCCAATCACCCTCCGACGGCGATATCACCCAATACTCCTCATAGGGTTCCATAGGAACAACCAACACGTCCTTGACCAAACCCTTCAAACCATTTGACAGAACCTTTGCCTCATTTTCATCTTCAAAATCCCCCAATAAGAAGCATGCGCCAAGGGAGTCGACATCACGCTTTTCGATTTGCTCATCCGATAAGGCCTGGCTCGACACCATGTGAACCAACTCATTTTTTGAAACCGGTTTAAGCTCCTCTAATTGACTGTCTTTATACAAAGGAGCCACTTGATTTGCCGTCATTTTGTTTTCACCTGCTGTAAACCACCAAAAGAAATAAACTAAATTTAAAAAAAACAGCAAAAAGAACAGTTGCTTCATTTGTAGGACTGAGACACTAGTTTTAACCCGTCTAATACAAGGTTTTTTTCCACATGCGCATTACCTAAAAAACCCTCCGCCAGTCTTGCAGAATGACCACCGGTCAACACCAAGGTTATCTCCTGCGAATGCTTTTTTTCAATTTCAGCCATTGTCTCCCTAACAAAAATTTGCAGCATTTGCTCTATACCAAACATCACCGCTTCACTCGTATTTTGTCCCAATTGATCAGATTGGCGTGCATGATCCACATGAATTTTTTGCGTATTTTGCAACAAACTATTCTTCATTAATTCTGCACCCGGCACAATAAAGCCCCCCATATGCTCACCATTTCCCCGCAAAAAATCCAGTGTCAATGCTGTCCCACTATCTGCTATGCATAACATTCCATCGTATTTATTGAATGCCGCTATCATTGCCAGCCAACGATCAACACCCAATTGCCTTGCTTCTTGATAGGCGTTAAGAACACCGCATGATTCGCGCACACTCTCCACAAAAACAGGCTTAGGTTGATTTTTTTCTTCCGCCCAGGCTAATAATTGGCGTTGAAAATTTGCAGAACCCACACTGGCAACAAAAAGATGAGATAGCGCCTTGTTTGTCAAAAAGGCCAGGCCCGTTTCCAAGTCGATATCATTTTTAAAAAAACCCGAATCAAGCAACACATCGTCTTCAAGCAACTGCCATTTAAGCGCTGTATTACCTCTATCGATATATAGCTGAGCCATTAATGATCGCTTAGCCTCAAACTGACTTCACCCGACAGGATTCTTTTCATCTGCCCATTCGGCTTTAACAAAAGCAATTCACCGGTTTTCGAAATGCCTTTTGCAATACCCTCTTCGTACTCCCCAGCCGATATTATTCGGACTTTTTTATCTCGATAACAATCATAATAATTCCAGTGCTGGGCATAAGATTCGAGTCCACGTGCTTCATACTGATGAAGCAAGCTTAAAACATTATCCAACAACTTTGCCGCTAATACATTCCTGCTCATATCACCACCATAAGCACTGCACACATCAACCCAAGGTTGGTTTATCGTTTCGGACACATCGGGGTTCATTTGGTAATTCAAGCCGATACCAACAATCGCGGTATAGCCGCCCTGACTCTCACCTTGAATGTCGACTAGAATGCCGCCCAGTTTTTTACCTTGCCATAAAATATCGTTTGGCCATTTCAAACCATGACCCTCCACACCCAGCCTCTTTAGCGTATGACAAACGGCCACACCGCAGGCAAGACTTAGCCCTGATAAGGCCGCTATTCCCCCCTTAAAATTCCACAAAAAAGAAACATACAGGTTCTGGCCGTAAGGTGACACCCAGGTTTTCCCTAACCGCCCTCTACCCTTTGTCTGCATCTCTGCCATACAAATTGACCCACTCGGTAATGGCTTAACGGCGTGTTGTTGAGCAAGAATCTGGTTTGTTGAAGTGCACACATCGAGGATATCTAATTGTTTTAGCAAATATTGGTTATCATTAGACAGGCCTGAAACAATTTGTTGCTTATCCAGCAGCTCAATAGGTAACTTTAAGCGGGTTCCTTTACCTTTAACTGCATGAAACTCAAATCCAGCTTCTTCAAGTGATTTGAGATAATTCCAAATAGAAGCACGGCTTACCTTTAATTCTTCGGCTAATTGACGCCCGGAAAAAAATTGACCTTCTGCCATTCGCCGAATTATTGCTTTGTGTATCGCTGAGAGTTCCATTAAAAAAGCATAACAGCTTCAAAAGTTCAGCTAAAGAAAGGTGTTAAAAAAATGTTTTTCGGACTAATCGCTTTTTTCTCTTATATCATTCATCTGCTTTTTAACAACATGACGAATTAATAGATCTCTATCCTCATCACTCAAACGATTAAATTCAACCGCCACCCTGTATAAATCACCCTCCGAATGGCATGACACCACTCTTGAAAATGCTTTTATACTTGCAAGTGAAGGCCTCAAAATAAACTTTATTTCAATAAAATTGCCCGCACTCAACGGATCATCCGCATTAAATAAAATTCCAGATCCACTGATATTAACAGGCTGAGTCGTTTTCTTAAATAACTCATCCGTACTCTTCATGAGATGCTGAGCCAAAAAAGAAATTTTGGATTCTATAAAAGAAAAATAGCGCGCCACCTCGGGCGACTCCTTCTCCACATGACGTAAATGAATGCGTGATCGCTCGTTCATTTTTTCTAATTCCGTTGCCAAAGACAACGTAGCATCCGTCGTAACTTGTAACTTTTCATCAGCAATCGCCTCCTCTTCCGAGGCCAACCGATAACTTAAGGCAACTTCATCATCTATTCTAAAAAAACGTCTGCGCTCTTTCTCAGTTTTTTCACTCATTATTGCTTCACCACATCTATAATTGGTTCGTTTAAATCTTGCGGCATTTCGCCCTGAATCAAAATAATTTCTACCCGTCTATTTTGCGCCCTATTTTCAGGCGTGTCGTTATCGACCAATGGCACTGTATCTGCATGCCCTCGGATAATAAACCGTTTTTCGTCCACTGTACCATCCCTCAGAACCGCCTGCGCAACCGTAACGGCACGAGCTGCCGACAGCTCCCAGTTTGAGCGATACAACCCGGCTTTAATGGGAATGTTATCGGTATGCCCGGCTATGGTCACCGTCCCGACACTGCCATTGACTACGGCCGTTATTTTATCCATTATCGGCAAAAACTCGGGGTTAAATTCAGCACTGCCGGATGGGAAAGAACCTTTCTCATGAATTCTTATCACGACACGGGCAAGATCCGTTTCGACACTGACCATGTTTTGGTCAATCTCTTCTATCATAAAATCTGTTATTTCTTCTGCCAGTTCTTTTGCATCATTTATTTTTTGTTCTGTTGCTTCAACGTACTCCGTCACAATTTGTGCTTTGGCTTCTATTTCTTCTTGGTCCGCGGTTTCATTTTCTTTTTTTTCTTCAGACTCCGAGTCAGAGTCTTTACCCAGGAACTCACTTTCAGAATCAGTTGTTTGCTGCCTTACCTCATCAATAATCGTTGGCTCGCCCGCCGCAGGGCTAAAATGTTGCGCAACGACACTTGTGCCTTTAACGATTTCATAGGCTATAACCTCTCTTTGCACACCAAACGCATCATTGAGCGAGTCCGCCATTTTCTTAAATCGATTCGCATCCATCGTTGCCATAGAAAGCAATAATACAAAAAAGCACATGAGCAGCGACATTAAGTCGGCAAAAGTCCCCATCCAGGCTGGGAGACCTTCCTCACATTTAGGACAATTCTCTTCACTCATTTTGAACAACAGCCCATATTTTAGCCTTCAGCTTCCTCTTGCGCGCCAACAGAAGAACGTTGATTTTCTGGCAAGTAAGTTTTAAGCAATGTTTCTAACACACGAGGGTTCATACCTTCTTGGATACTTTGAATCGTTTCCAAAATAAGCGTTTTATTTAACCGCTCATTATGGCTTATGCTGCCTAATTTAGCCGCCATTGGTAATGCAAAAGCATTCGCTATAATGGCACCGTACAATGTTGTCAGCAAGGCCACTGCCATAGCAGGGCCAATGGCCGCTGGGTCAGACATATTTGCCAGCATTTGCACTAAGCCGACTAAGGTTCCGATCATTCCCATGGCAGGCGCCATATCGCCAACAGCCTTCCACATATTCTGGCCTACTTCATGACGGCCAATGGCTAAATCCATATCACGGCTCAAGAGTTTTTGCACCATTGCGGCATCGTGCCCATCAACACATAAACTTAAACCACGCTTCAAAAACTCGTTTTCAACTTCTTGATCTTCTAATGCTAATAAACCATTTTTTCTAGCAATATCTGATAACTCAACAGCCTTTTCAATGAGACTGATTGGGCTATCATTTTTATTCATAAATGCTTTAATGGCGACTTTAAAAGAACTTAAAAATTCTTTAATGGATAACTGCATTAAAGTCACCATAAAAGTACCTACCACCACAATCAATACCGAGGGAACATCTACAAACATGACAATATCACCGCCGGTTGCAATAGCGGCAATAATGATGCCTAACCCACCTATAAAACCTATTAACGTCGCTAAATCCAAAACATTTCCTTCCTTTTATATATCAGACTTCTTATTACTAACAAATAATCGGCCCACCACCCTTAAAACTTTAGCAGATAAAACTGATTTTTAAAGAGTCACTGTTTATATATTTACCACTCGCTAACTGATAACTGACCCCCTCGGTGGATAATGTGAACGGTATTGCTGACTAACCAGCTCATTTTCTTACTTTTCTCAATTATTCGACTAACTACCATAACGAATGATTGGTTCATTTATAGCAAACAAAAAAAAGCCCCAACATCCTGTCGGGGCTCAAAACAATATAATGTTTTAACTGCTTAGAATTTGGCTTTTAAATCAATTTGCCAAGTATCTACATCTAAATCACCGTTCAAGTCGCCAACATCTGTTGCAAAGTATGTTGTTCCTACACTGAAGTTTTTATCGATTTTGTACGATAGTTTAAAGCGATGTCCATCAGCGTCGGTACGACCACCAGCAAAATCAGAATCGTTAAATGCGCCATTAACCGCATTCAATTCAGTTTCTCGGTAGTCATAGCTGGCTTTCCAAGAACCGACTTTAGTGCCAAGACCCAACAACCAAGCAGTATCTTCACCATCATTGACACCATTTGCATCGTTATTAGTCGCATATTGCCCGTAAAGCTTGATAGGCAAGCCTAAATCAAATGTTGTTTCACCAAATATCTCAGATATAGAAAATTCAGTTGAATCGTTACCGCCACCTGATGTCATGCCGCCATTTTCATCTTCGTCGTATTCGTAAATACTAACCCCGAGTTTTGTTTTGCCCATTTTAGCCGCTAACTGGCCAAACTGAACTGTTCTGTCTTCGTCAAAACTAAAACCATCAATATCATTTAACACTAAGTGGCCTGCTGTACCAATCAGCTTAGCACCACCTAATTTTGTTGTGTAACGTAACGCCACACCCTCTGGGTTAACGTCTCCATCCCAAACCAAGCCACCGCTCACTTCCTGCCAGGGTTTTTTGAATTTACCACCCATCAATTCTAAGCCTTCAACTGGTGCCCAGTTGATGTAAGCTAAATCAAAATACACGGGATCATTTGAAAAATTATCGCCTAATGTTTCATTAGTCGATGTTGCCCCACCGGCAGAAGCTAATCGGACACCCGCTTTAACATTGTCTGTCACATCAGCATAAACGCCTATCCTGGCGCGGTAACGTTGACGATCTTCACCATCGCCTGAACCAACACCTGTATCCTCGGTTTGGTATTCCTGACGAACTCGTAAATCACCTTTAATCTTAATTTTCCCAGCCCATGCCATTTTCTTAAGCATTTCGTCAGATGGTTTTTTTTGCTTTTCCATCATGTTAGCCATCGATAGCTCTAGGTACTGATCTTCTGTAATTGCTCCATTTGCCTTCAAAATGTCCAGCAATTCTTTGTCCGCAGACAATGCAGCCGGTGCAAACGCTATTGAAGCGCCCAATAATGTTGCTTTAATTGCAACAGATAGCTTTGTTTGTTTCATTATTTATCCCTTGTATTTAGTTTGATACATCGTTAACACGGGGGGAATTCTAGGTTCTTAAAATGACAGTCATGTGACAACGAGATGACAATTGTTGTTTTTTGCCCCTATACAACAAAAAAACCTGCTCGATGGCAGGTTTTTTTTAAGCTTAACTGAAGTTAGGGTAGCTTTTTTCTATAAATGCTCTTTTAATTCTTTTAACTCTGTATGCCGAACATCTTTACCTTTCACTAAGTAAATAACATATTCGCAAATATTGCATGAACGATCACCAATCCGTTCAAGTGCTCTGGAGGCCCATAATAAATCAATCGCTACTGGAATTTTTCTCGGGTCTTCCATCATGTGAGTAATTTGTTGGCGAACTAAGTTTTCATAATCTTTATCTACTTTGCGATCGATATGAATCACGTTTAGTCCTTCTTCAATATCTCGACGGGCAAAAGCATCTAATGCTCTATTTAGCATCGTATTAACACGTGCAGACATCTGCTCAATGCTCTCAAATTGCTCGGGCAACGCGCCACGCTTAGAAATATCAACCGCTTGCCTTGCTATGCGCTTTGCCTCATCCCCCATTCGCTCAAGGTCCGACGTTGTTTTGATAATCGCCATAATTAAACGCAAATCGGTGGCGGTTGGTTGGCGTACGACAATAATTCGATTACACATTTCGTCAATTTCAACATCCAATGCGTTTACTTTTACATCATCATCTATAACACCTTGAGCGAGCATTTTATCTCCCGTCAACAATGCTTTTATGGCTCTGTCTATTTGTTGAACAACCAAGCCCCCCATGTTTAATACGCTGGTGGTAACCTCTTCAACTTCTTCATCAAACTTGTGTGAAATATGCTGTCCCGTCGTCATTTCTTTCTCCTTAACCAAAACGACCACTGATGTAGTCTTCTGTTTGCTTTTTCGAAGGTTTCATAAAAATGGTATCCGTTTGATCATATTCAATCATCTCTCCCAGGTACATGAACCCCGTAAAGTCAGATATACGTGCGGCTTGCTGCATATTATGCGTCACAATGCAGATACTGTACTTTTCCCTTAATACTGAAATCATTTCTTCAATCGCCAAGGTTGAAATAGGGTCCAATGCGCTTGTTGGCTCATCAAACAGAATCACTTCAGGCTTTAGCGCTATAGCTCTAGCAATACATAAACGCTGTTGCTGCCCACCACTAAGGCCACGCGCATCATGATCCAGCCGGTCTTTTGCTTCGTTCCATAGCGCAGCATCACGTAGGGATTGCTCTACAATGTCTTTGAGGTCCGCTTTATTTTTAATGCCTGAAAGACGAAGGCCATAAGCAATGTTTTCAAAAATTGTCATCGGAAAAGGTGTCGGCTTCTGAAAAATCATACCGACACGTTGACGAAGGCGAATTAATTCGGCTTCTTTCTTAATATCCAGAATATTGGTATAGCTCTTCCCGTCGGTATTCAATAAATTAATAACACCTTCGTATGTATGACCTGGATACAAATCATGAATTCGATTCATGCCACGTAACAGTGTCGATTTTCCACAGCCACTGGGGCCAATTAAGGCGGTGACTTTATTTTTTTCCACGGGTAAGGTCACATCAACCAGTGAGGCTTCATTTGCACCACTATAAGTAAATGTTAACCCTTTAACTTCCATCATGTTCTTCATGGTTTAGCTTCTCTTCTTTTTGCCACTATATCGGCCCAGCAGATTAATTATTAGCACCATCGCTGTTAATAAAAACGCACCCGTCCAGCCTAACTGAACCAAGTTGTCATCAGGCATCGTCGCCAGGTTATAAATTGATACCGTTAACGACGGAAACGTATCTGTTAAATCTGTCGACCAAAACTCACTCGAGCCACTTGTGTAGATTAAAGGAGCGGTTTCTCCAACCACTCTGGCAAACGCCAATAAAATACCCGTCAAAATTCCTGCTTTTGCATAGCGAACGACGATGTTCATCGTGACATGATATTTAGACGCGCCAATCGCAATACCTGCTTCACGCAGCTCGATAGGCACCAATTTCAGCATATCATCTGTCGTTCTCACAATAATGGGTACCATAAGAATAAATAAAGCCAACACGCCTGCCCAACCCGTCGTATGGCCTGTAGGCACGACAACAATAGCATAGACAAAAGTGCCTACAACAATAGAGGGCGCGGACATCATCACATCACTGAGATCACGAATAAACTCGGTGGTTTTTGAATTACCGCCGTATTCCTGCAAATAAATGCCCGCGAGAATACCAACCGGTATTCCAATCATTGTCGCCACGCCCGACATCATCATTTGACCCACAATCACGTTTCGCAAACCGCCATTTATAAGATCTTTTGTAAAAACATCAAGGCTTAGGCCCGATAAGCCCTTTACACAAAGAGTAAATAGGATCCAACCTAGAAAAAACAAGCCGACGAGCGCAGCAAACGTTGAAAAAATAAGGAATATACGATTCAGTATTAAGCGCATTATTTTCTTCTCAAGAAATAAAACTTCGCGATCGCGATGACCCCAAAGCTTAAAACAAATAAGATCAGCGCCAAGTAGAACAACACTGATAAACTCAATCCGCTGGACTCTGCAAAGCTATTCGCCAATACCACCGGGATAGAGTTAGTAGGATCAGTTACTTTCTCGGCAAATTGATAAACACCACCAATCACAAAGGCAACGGCCATGGTCTCCCCTAAAGCTCGGCCAAAAGACAAAATGATAGAACCGATGATGCCCGTTTTTGCATAAGGAAAGACAACGTCTTTAATCACTTCTAATTTAGTCGCACCCATTGCGTAAGCAGATTCTTTCAACATATCCGGCACAGTTGCAATCGCATCACGACTAAGCGCCGCCATAAATGGAATGACCATAATTCCTAAAACCAAACCCGCCACCAACAAAGAAACCGTATTCCCACCAAATAAACTTGCTATAAAAGGCCCAAAATAAAATAAACCCCACATACCATAAATAATACTCGGTATAGAGGCCAACAGCTCAATAGCAACCCCAACGGGTTTAGCCAGTGCACTTGGTGCAATTTCTGATAAAAAGACAGCGATACCTATTGCTAATGGGATAGAAAACAACATCGCAATCAAGGTAGAAAATACTGTGCCGACTATCGGCACCAAAGCACCATAAATCGTTTTATTTCGATTAGAATCTGACTCCATGTCATCATCAAAGATAAAGTCATCTTCATCATCCATCATGAAGTCTTCCTCATCTTTTATAAAGTCATCATCAGTTTGAATATCAGCAGACTTCTCTAGCTGTTTTAGATCACTTTGCTCTGCGATAGCAGGCGGCTCAACTTTCTCCTGAACACCCCAACGAGGTTCTATCAAAAATTTAAGCCCAAACTCTTCTATTGCCGGTTTTGCAGACAAATACAAGACTATTGTCGTCGCTGCCAGGATAACAAAAACTAAACTTGCACTAAGCTGAGCAATTTTTTTAAAGATTAATTCCATTACCTGCCTTTGTTATTAAAAAAAGCCCTTCCAGCAAAAGTGCTGGTCGGGCTTTTTTGTGGAGACTAAAAAACCTAAGGTTATTTTAAACCTTTTTCAGCCCAATACGCTTGAACTTTTTCAATAACCGCTTCAGGTAATGCAACATAACCAACCGACTCAATGGCTTTGTTCTTTTTGGTTAATGCGTACTCAAAAAACTTAATCACTTCTTTTGAGTTTTCACCTTCTTGAGGTGTTAAAGCAAACGTAGCCGTTACAACTGGATAACCTTTAGGTGGGTACGCAATATTGGCATAAAAGTCTTTTTTCGGATCCAGGTCAGCATAAACCGCTGCTGCTTCAAACGTTTCAGGTTCCGCTTTAACAAACACTTTTTCGCGATTTTCGATAATCGCCATATCTAAGCCGTTCTTTTTAGCGTCTGCATAATCAACATAGCCAATTGAAAACGCGTTGTTTTTAATTGCTGTTGCTACGCCAAAGTTACCTTTACCAGCAATACGGTTTTTAGAAGGCCATGCAATGACTTTCTTAGCACCTATCGTTTCACGCCATTCTTGATTCATTTTGCTCAAGTAGTACGTAAAAGCAAAGGTTGTGCCCGACTTGTCACTACGGTGAACAAATAAAATTTCTTTATGCGGTAATTTAAGACCTGCATTATCTTTAGCGATCAATGCATCATCCCAATATTTAATTTTACCCAACATGATGCCGGCTATCGCTTCTTCACTTAATTTTAAGCCGCTGACACCTTCAACATTGTAAGCAAAAGTTACCGCACCTATTGCTGTTGGAAACTGAATTAAACCCGCTTTATTTAATGCAGACGTTTTTAATGGCTTGTCAGAGCCACCAAAGTCAACGTGACGAGCCGTTACTTCTTTAATCCCTGATCCACTACCGGTTGGCGTGTAGTTAACTTGACCACCTGTTTCACCGTAATAGGCTTTACTCCATGTTGTGTAGGCTAAGTAAGCAAAGCTTGACCCTGTTCCTTCAACTTTAGCTGCATAAGCGGATGTACCAATCGACAAACCCAATAAGCCTAACGCTAATAATTTCTTTATGTTCATAATTTTTCCAATTTGTTGAATACCTGATAAAGCATCTGCTCTACTCTGATGCCACTATGGTGTTGTAACGTGGCATTATAATGAATTCAATATGACAATTTAATGACAGCATCAACTGCTTAAAATCGCTCCGGTGGAAAAACACACTGAAAGCAACTGCCTTCACCCTCTTGGCTATCAATTACAAGGCGCGCCTCGTGCCTATCTAATTCGTGCTTAACAATGGCCAAACCAAGGCCCGTGCCCGTTTTATTCTTGACATTATTTTCCGCAACCCGGTAAAAACGTTCAGTTAATCTGGTTAAATGCCTTGGGGCTATACCGCTCCCTTTGTCTTTTACAAACAAAGAACCCTGACCTTGATCATCTACCAACCAGCCAATTCGAATTTCTCCTTTTTCATCAGAGTAGTTGATTGCATTGCCTACCAGGTTTCTCATTATCGTTAACAGTGAGGCTTTATTCGCTTTTATATTCAGCGTTTTGGGAATATCAAAAATTAAAGCCTGTTTACGCTTGTCCGCCGCTGATTGAAATTCTGCCTTAATCTGCTCACATAATCCACGAAGATTAATGGAGGCTTGAGAATCATCCACCTTCCCTTCTTCCAGACGACTCAGCGCCAACAGCTCTTCGATCATTGTTTGCATTTTAACGACTTGCTGATCTACTTTTTTTAGCGAAGCCACCTGCACCGTCTCATCAGAAGATGAGGCCAGAAGCATTTCCACATACCCTTTCATCACCGTCAACGGTGTTCTTAATTCATGTGACGCATTTGAGACAAAATCTTTTCTCACTTGATTAGCTCGCTCAATTTTAGTGACATCCCGAATGAGCAATAACCGCTCATCATCACCGTAGGGCAACAGGCGAATTTCAATCTTTTCTGCCGACCAATTTGTTTCCGCTGAAGGGGCCTCCATGACAATCACATCATCATCTTTAAAATTTTTCAGAAAATGCGTAAAACGCGGGTGCCGCACTAAATGATTAATCAACTGCCCTGTGTCTTCTTTTTTCAAAATAAGCAGGCGAGAGGCCTGATCATTGAACCATTGAATTTCATTCTTTAATGACAAAATAACAACGCCATCAGGAAAAACTGAAATCAGTTTTTTGAAACGGTCCAGTTGATATTTAACACTTTCTTTTTCCACTAAACGCTGTTTTGTAGAATGGTGAATAAGCTCAGCAAGCTGGCCGAACAAACCTTTTTCAAAGGGTATTTCTTTTGGTTCCGAAAAGCGCGCCCATTGATACAGTGTTCTTAGCCGAGCATATTGAACAGCGATATAGGCTAACAAAAAAACTGCTAAAAATTCTGCAGGATAACCCGCAACCACGCCAAACATTACAACAAACGCCAAACAAATCAGCAGTATATTACGATCGTATTTTATATCTGTTTTCACGGAGTAGGGTCCACCAGTTTATAGCCAAAACCACGTACTGTTTGGACCAAGTCTGCACAGCCCTGCGCATCCAAAATTCGTCTTAGGCGCCGGATATGAACATCAACGGTACGATCTTCCACGTACACATTGTCCCCCCAAACATTGTCCAACAACTGATTGCGTGAAAAAACTTTATTTGGGTTAGAGGCAAAAAAATACAGTAATTTATATTCTGTTGGGCTCATCATGACATCTATATTATTCAAGGCAACACGATGGCTATTCGGCTCTATAAACAACGGGCCTATAGAAATAACCTCTGTATCAGTTTTAGCACCAGACCGTCTCAATACCGCCTTCATTCTGGCAATGAGCTCTTGAACAGAAAAGGGCTTTGTGACGTAGTCATCCGCACCGGTATCCAAGCCAGAGATTTTGTCATCTTCAGCACTTCGTGCTGTCAGCATGATGATGGGAATGCGCTTATTTTCTTCCTGATTTTTCAAGAATTTCACCCAATCGGGTCCGCTGATGCCCGGCAACATCCAATCGAGCAGAATGATATCTGGTGTAGAATCACGTAAAGATTCCTGTGCTTTCATCACATCAGTGCACCAAATGACTTCAATCTGATTTGAGCTAAGGGAGAGTTGCAGCATCTCTCCAATATCCTCGTCATCCTCTACCAGTAAAACGTTCATTTTTTCCATTGGATTTGTTCAATTATTATTTACTAGCACATTACACTGACATTATGACGGTTTAATGACAGCGCATCAGCAATGACCTGACAGCACAAGCCCCTCAATCAATCGATGTCATCGAATTGTCACATTAATATCTTTTAATTGCCCTAGACTCTGTTAGATACTCACCCCAAATTCATGCGACAACGATTGATATGACAGAATTAGAGGCCTCTTTAGAGCAATCTTTACATAATATCCTGAAGAATTCTTCAATCACCCCGGTTTTCCAACCCATTATATCGCTTGCAAATAATGCTATTCATGGTTACGAGGGGTTAATTAGAGGGCCTTCCAACAGCCCCTTACATTCACCCTTTAATTTATTTGAAACTGCCGCCAAACATGGGCGCCTGGCTGAATTAGACCTATTATGCCGCAAGGTCACCATCGAACGGTATGCCCAGTTAAAACTCAATAAAAAACTATTTCTCAATACCATCCCTGAAATATTGTTATATAAAGACTACCAGCATGGCCATACCCTTGATTACTTAAAGCGAGCCGGCATTGACAGCAAACAAATCGTGATAGAACTGACCGAGCAGCACCCCATTGACGATTACAGCTTGATGGTCAACGCAACACAACATTATCAAAACATGGGGTTTTCAATCGCCATCGATGATCTCGGTGCTGGGCACTCAGGCTTAAGAACCTGGTCCGAAATTAAACCCGACTTTGTTAAAATCGACCGACACTTTCTACAAAATATTCATGAAGACAAGCACAAGCAACAATTTGTCCAATCGATTATTGATATTGCCAAAGGAGTCGACTGCCGCGTTATTGCTGAGGGCATAGAACAGCGTGAAGAATATTTAACCAGCGAGCGCTTGGGCATGGACCTTGTACAAGGCTATTACTTTGCCCGCCCAGCTTATCAGCCAACACGATCGTTAAAACCTGGGCTGCTGTCCAAAAGGCGAGAAGAAATCAGTAGACCTTACAACAGCATTCGCAGTGCACAAACTGTTGAAAAGCTGTTAACCCCTCTTGAGCCCATTCATTTCCAGACCTTGTTTAATGAAATATATGATCGGTTCGTTACGTCAGACAAGCTGTCCTCCCTTCCCGTTGTTGATGACCATCACCGAATAGCTGGGGTTATTTTTCGCCATGACTTTCTTAACGTTTGCGCCAGCCGATTTGGAAAAGAGCTACACAGTAAAAAAACAGCCGAGTTTTTTTTAGACAAAGACCCCATTTGTATTGATATACACCTGCCTCTTCATCTATTAAGCCACACCATCGACAAGCATCAATTCAAAATACGCAATGAGTCATTCATCATGACTGAAAACGACGTATACAGGGGCATGGGGAATTACCTTGACCTGTTAAAAGACCTGACAGAAATGAAAATAAGCTTTGCTAAACACATGAATCCACTGAGCAACTTACCAGGCAATGTCCCCATCAGCCAACAAATCAGTTCTTTCATTGATAGCGCTGAAAATTTTACTGTCTGTTACTTTGATCTTGATCATTTCAAACCATACAACGATACCTATGGCTTCAGTAAAGGGGATGAAGTTATCCGCAAAGTGAGTGAATTATTGTGTCAACACAGCTGTGAAAATAACGACTTCGTTGGGCATGTTGGCGGAGATGATTTTGTTGTTATTTACAGCAGTTCTGATTGGGAAAAACGATGTGACAACATTCTAGCCGACTTTGAAAAATCGCTGGGTCTTTTCTACTCGGAAGAGCATTTATCTGCCTCCGGAATACAGGCCCTCGATAGGCATGCTAAGCCTGCCTTTTTCCCGCTTTTATCCATATCAATTGGCGCACTTCGAGCACATGATTTTGATGGTATTCGAAACGAAGCAGACATCTCTTCAATTGCCACCGCCGCGAAGTCTATGGCCAAGAAAATAAGGGGTAACAGTTTGTATCTTATCAGGCCAGAAGAGCACTTGGATCAAGCCTTGTGATGATGTGTCGCTCATTTAATTTTACCCATCGGGTCATTTGCCCACGATAAAGCTCATTTTCGTTGTTAAAAAAAACGGTGATTATTCGTTACTCGAATAACCACCGTCGATACCTCTCTAACGCACCGCTTATTCAGCTTTTTTAAAGATCAACCGAGCATCATCTGCTTCACCGGCAAGCTCGATGTTAATGATGTCACCCGGCATGAATTTACCAGCTAACAAATCTTGTGCCAAAGCATTTTCCATACGTTGTTGAATCGCACGCTTCAAGGGTCTTGCGCCATAAACGGGGTCAAATCCAGCCTCACCTAGATTATCAAGCGCTTCATCAGACACCTTCAGCTCAATCTCACGTTCCTGCAAACGTTGGCGTAAAATATCCACCTGAATCGTCGTAATCGCCCTAATTTGTGAACGTCCCAACGGATGGAAAACCACCGATTCATCGATTCGATTAATAAATTCTGGACGAAAGTGACTGCCCACCACCTCCATGACCGATTTTTTCATTTCATCGTAGTTTGATTCACCCGCCAATTCCTGAATACGGTCAGAACCTAAATTCGATGTCATCACAATCACTGTATTTCTGAAATCCACTGTTCGGCCTTGACCATCGGTTAAGCGGCCATCATCCAACACTTGCAATAAAATATTAAACACATCTGGGTGCGCTTTTTCTACTTCATCCATCAAAATAACGCTATAAGGTCTCCGTCGAATGGCTTCCGTCAGATACCCGCCTTCTTCATAACCGACATAGCCGGGAGGCGCACCAATTAAACGTGCCACGGAGTGTTTCTCCATAAATTCAGACATATCAACGCGGACAATCGCCTCTTCGGTATCAAATAAAAATTCAGCCAACGCTTTACATAATTCAGTTTTACCAACACCCGTTGGACCCAAGAACAAAAAGGAGCCATTGGGTCGGTTAGGGTCAGACAACCCAGCTCGTGATCGACGTATCGCATCACTAACGGCTTTAACGGCTTCTTCTTGGCCGATTACGCGCGCGCCCAGGCCCTCTTCCATTTGAAGCAGTTTTTCGCGCTCGCCCTCCAACATTTTCGATACCGGTATTCCCGTCCATTTAGACACGACCTCGGCGATTTCCTCTTCCGTTACTTTATTTCTGAGCAAACTAAATTCTTGTTCGCCGCCAGCATTTTCAGCGTCTTGAATGGCTTTCTCTAAACGGGGTATTTCGCCATATTGCAGCTCAGACATGCGTGTTAAATCGCCAGCCCGCCGAGCCGTTTCCATTTCAAGCCTAACGCGTTCTAACTCTTCTTTGTGTTGAGCGCTACCCTGCATTGCCGCTTTTTCAGATTTCCATACTTCTTCTAAATCAGCGTACTCTTTTTCCAGTTTGTTAATTTCGCTTTCGAGTAACTGCAAACGTTTTAAAGACGCTTCATCGGATTCTTTTTTAAGTGCTTCGCGTTCAATTTTTAACTGAATTAAACGACGCTCTAGTCGATCCATGGATTCGGGTTTTGAATCCATTTCCATACGAATACGACTGGCCGACTCATCAATTAAATCAATCGCTTTGTCAGGAAGCTGCCGATCTGTAATATATCGATGCGACAGCACAGCCGCCGAGACAATCGCTGGATCTGTCACATCAACACTGTGGTGTACTTCATAACGCTCTTTTAATCCTCGTAAAATAGCAATGGTATCTTCAACACTGGGTTCATCGACCAATACTTTTTGGAAACGGCGTTCCAAAGCGGCATCTTTCTCTATATATTGACGGTATTCATCTAACGTCGTTGCCCCCACGCAATGCAAGTCGCCTCGCGCCAAAGCAGGTTTCAGCATGTTACCCGCATCCATCGCGCCATCACCTTTACCTGCTCCCACCATGGTATGCAATTCGTCAATAAATAAAATGACTTGCCCTTCTTGTTTGGACACGTCATTCAACACGGCTTTTAATCGCTCTTCAAATTCACCCCGAAACTTCGCACCCGCAATCAATGCCGCCATATCTAGCGACAATAACCGTTTTGATTTTAAATTCTCAGGCACCTCGCCGTTCACAATACGTTGGGCAAGCCCCTCGACAATGGCTGTTTTACCTACACCCGGTTCACCAATCAGCACAGGGTTATTTTTGGTACGGCGTTGCAACACCTGTATGGTGCGTCGAATTTCTTCATCACGGCCAATCACAGGATCAAGCTTGCCTTGCTCTGCACGTTCAGTTAAATCGATGCTGTATTTTTCTAGCGCTTGGCGATTTTCTTCCGCGTTTTGATCATTAACCGCTTCGCCACCTCGTAGATCCTCTATCGCTTTTTCGAGCACGCTTTTCGTCGCACCCGCTGCTTGCAACGCCTTTCCAGCACTTCCTTTATCTTCTAGTGCCGCCAACAGAAATAGCTCACTTGAAATGTAGGCATCTTTACGCTTCTGCGCGAGTTTATCTGTGATATTCAGCAGCCGACCTAACTCTTGAGACACTTGGACATCGCCAGCATCTCCTTCAACCGTGGCTGTCCGATCAAGGGTTTCACCCAAAGCGGAACGTAATTGATTAACATTCACCCCTGCTAATTGCAGTAAGTGGCGTATATTTGCACCGTCCTGATCAAGCATAGCAACCAACAAATGTGCTGGTTCTATAAACTGATGATCTTTACCTAACGCTAAGCTTTGCGCATCTGAAAGTGCTACTTGAAACTGGCTCGTCAGTTTGTCCATTCGCATATTTCAATCCTCATTAAATTAATTTGATGCTTAATTAATGGGGGTAAAACAGCGTTTTTTCAATCCCTAAGGGCTACCAGCAAATGTTAATGGATGAAGCCATGCAGCCATCCAATCAAAGCAATTCCGGCTACCATCAATAAAATTTGCTCTATCGCCGCCGCTGGATTGACCCGTTTGTGCAGGGTTGGAATTAAATCGGCAACGGCTATGTAAATAAAGCTAGCCGCGGCAAAGGCTAAAACATAAGGCAAAATATGTTCAAAATCGGCTAACCAAAAATAGGCTACCAAGCCGCCAACTAACGTTGCCAAACTTGAAACAACATTATAGAGAATCGCTTTTTTACGTGAAAAACCACTTTGCAATAAAATCGCAAAATCACCTATTTCCTGAGGAATTTCATGCGTTGTCACCGCCAAAGCCGTCACCACACCCAAATGAATGTCCGTCAAAAAGGCTGCCGCGATCAACACACCATCTACGAAATTATGCACGCTATCACCCACCAGAATCAGCGTGCCGGCTGATTTATGGCTATGCGTATGGACATCCACATGCCCTTCACAATCATCATGATGGCAATGTCGCCATAACACCATTTTTTCCAGCACAAAGAAGAACATCAAGCCGCCTAATATGGTGATAGACAAAGCGTGGAAGTGATCATGACCTACTTCTTCCAATGCATGCGGAACCAAGCCTACAAAAGAAACGCTCAGTAAGGCACCGGTCGCAAAACTCACGCCAAATGGCAAGGCTTTACTAATAATCCTTTTTGGCAAGAAAAGCACTAGCGAAGCACCTAAAACACTTAATGCGCCGCCAAACAGGGTAAATAAGATAATCCAAGTGAGTACTGTCATGGGTAATAAATTAGGGCTGCAGCCAAATTAACGATGCCATTCGGCCCGTTATCGGTTCACGCCGATATGAATAAAATTGATTCGGCTGATTATACGTGCAATGTTCACCCCCATAAATTTTTTTTACACCACATTGCAACAGCGTCATTCTTGCCAACGCATATAAATCCGCCAAATAATGCGAAGAGTCTACCGGCCTAAAACCCTGTTTCATGAACCAATGTTTGTTTACAAAAGCCTGTTTAACTTCTTCGCCTACCTCAAAATGCCCCGGGCCAATAGCAGGGCCTAACCAAGCCATTGAATTGTCTGCTTGACCCAATTGCATCACGGCATTCTCTATAACGCCGGTTAGCAACCCACGCCAGCCGGCATGAATGGCCGCAACGGCAGAGCCATCTTCTTTACACAATAAAACGGGTAAACAATCTGCTGTCATCACAGCACAAACAACGCCTGAGCTCCTGGCAATAGAAGCATCCGCCTGAATTGAATGATTGGCTAGATTCGGGTTTAACTCAACAACCTTTGCGCCGTGTATTTGCTCCAGCCAAACAGGGCTTGTAGCTAGCCCAAGCTCATCGCTCAAGACTGACCTATTGGCGCTCACCGCGTCATCTTCATCACCAACATGCATGGCCAGATTAAAACTTGAAAAACCTGCTTGACTTACACCTCCGTCACGACAGGTTGTTATTGCCTTTACTTGTTGCGGTGCTGGCCAACTGGGAGCAATAAAGTTCATACCCAATTTACTTAACCGGCATTTCTTGTGTTAACACCTCAACCAAATGACGCATATCAGCCGGCATATCGCATTCCCAAGATATGTTTTCACCAGTCTCCGGGTGAACAACACCCAATCGAGCAGCATGCAGGGCTTGGCGTTTGAAACCGCGCAAGGTTTCACTCAGCATTTCACTGGCCCCTGCTATTGGTTTATATCGACCGCCATAAACCTGATCACCTACAATCGGATGATTAATATGGCTCATATGAACACGAATTTGATGAGTACGCCCCGTTTCAAGCTTCACTTTCAATAAGGTATGTTTTGCAAAACGCTTCGCCACTCGGTAATGCGTCATCGCTTCTTTACCACCCATTTTTACCGCGTATTTTTTTCGATCGGTCGGGTGCCGAGCCAACGGCTCATCTATCGTTCCACCTGCTGTCATATAGCCGCGAACGACTGTCAGGTATTCACGCTCAAACTCACGGGCCTGTAATTGATCAACTAACGTTTTATGTGCTGTGAGGTTTTTTGCCACCATCAACAGGCCGCTGGTTTCTTTATCAATTCGATGCACAAGCCCAGCACGCGGCAACCCTTCCAAATCAGCATCATGGTGCAAGAGCGCGTTTTGCAACGTCCCATCCCAATTACCCGCCGCAGGGTGTACGACTAACCCGGCCGGTTTATTCACCACCAATACAGAGGCATCTTCGTAAATGATATCAAGTTTGATGGGCTCAGCTTTTATATCCAGTGACGTGTCTGCAACCGGGTTAATGGCAATGACTTCACCCCCTATCACCTTATCACGTGGCCTCTTCGATTCGCCATCAATCAGAATATGCCCGCTATTCAGCCAGTTCTTCAAACGACTACGTGAATACTCAGAGCATAATTCTGCCAAGGCCTGGTCAAGCCTCAACCCCACCATGTCCGAAGGGACGATTAATTCTATTTGTTGTTCAGTTTTCAAGCTAATAACATTGTAATAATTAATGTGCTACGGCATTATAACCGTTTAATTACTCATCACTCGTTATTTAGCCCATGTCTCTGATTCGCCATCCATCCATAAAAAAATTTTTGCTTGCTCTTTTATTCGTTTCTTTAAGTGCTTGCTCTACGATGGATCTAGTTACACCGATCGAAGCCCCTGATGAAACCGCCAATTGGTCAGCTGCTGACTTTTACAATGAAGCAAAAGCCGAATTAGATGATGAAAATTACATTAGCGCCATTGAGCTTTATGAGAGTCTTGAGTCTCGCTACCCCTTTGGCCAATATGCCCAGCAAGCGCAAATTGATTTGGCCTACGCATATTATAAGAACAACGAACCGGAATCCGCCCTGGCAACGGCCAACCGCTTTATTCGCATTCACCCTCGCCATGTAAACGTAGATTACATCTACTACCTAAAGGGGCTCATTAATTTCAATCGTGGTATAGGTTTTTTGGAACGCTACTTGCCAACCGACAAGTCACAACGTGACCCGGGGGCTGCCATTGAGTCCCTGGATGATTTTGCAACACTCCTGAGACGCTTCCCAGACAGCCAATATGCTGCTGATTCCAAGCAACGTATTGTTGCACTTAAATCAAACATTGCTTTACATAATTTAAATGTTGCTCGTTACTATATGAAACGTAAAGCTTATGTTGCCGCTCTTAACCGGGGCAAACACATTATCGAGGAATACCCGCATACAACTGCTGTACCAAGGGCATTATTATTAATGGTTGAGGCTTATCAACTCATCGGCATGAACGATTTAGCCGCCGACGCGCAACGTATTTATGACCTAAACTACCCTAACGGGTTGCCTCCATTGGATAACCCCAAATACGCGCACAAAAAAACCACCTCTGAGAAAATTTGGGAGTACTTAGAACTCGACAAATAAAACAGTCTGCTTTTAGTCGTCAGACAACAGAACTTTATTAAACCCCGACGTTATCGGGAATCTGCGTTCACGACCAAAGGCGCGTGAGGTGATTTTTATGCCCGGCGGCGCTTGTCGGCGTTTGTATTCGTTCTGTTCAACAAGTCTCAATACCCTGTCAACCACCTCTTGTTTATACCCCTGTTCTAATATCTGGTTTCGTGATTGATCTTTTTCGATATAACGTTCGAGAATATCGTCCAGCACAGGATACGGTGGCAAACTGTCTTCATCTTTTTGATCAGGCGCCAGTTCAGCTGACGGTGGCCGCTCTATAACTCGCTCTGGAATGACTGGCGACAACCCGTTGCGATATTTAGCCAAGGCATACACCATCATTTTGGGTACATCCTTAATCGGGGCAAAGCCGCCAGCCATATCACCATACAAGGTTGCATAACCTACGCTCATTTCACTTTTATTACCCGTCGTCAGCAACATTTTGCCTTTTTTATTTGAAATCGCCATCAATAAAACGCCACGGCTTCGCGCTTGAATATTTTCCTCCGTCACATCGTTCTCAAGCCCTTCAAAAACATCATGCAGCATGGAAGAAAACGCATTAACTGCTGGTTCAATGGAAATCGTTTGGTGATGAACACCCAATGTTTCCGCTTGCTTAATAGCATCTTCATTACTCATGTCAGCGGTGTATTTTGAGGGCATCAATACCACCTCTACGCGGTCGCCTCCCAAGGCATCTGCTGCAATAGCCAGCACGAGTGCAGAATCTATACCACCCGATAGCCCAAGTACCGCACCTTTAAAGCCATTTTTCGTCACATAATCGCGCACACCTAATACCAGCGCTTGATATATTGATTCCAATTCAGACAGCTCATATTTTAAAGAGTGCTCCGCTTTTGAATCATGTAAATGATCGACATCCACATAACTGATCGCCTCAACAAACGCCGGAAGCTGCTGCACAACAGCCCTTGAAGCATTCATGACAAACGATGCACCATCAAAGACCAGCTCATCTTGGCCACCCACTTGATTAATATAAATAATGGGCAAACCTGTTTCTGTAACACGCTGCCGCAAGGTTTCCTCTCGCTTCAGCCTTTTATTAACTTCAAAAGGTGAGGCATTTAAATTAATAATGAGCGAAGCGCCTGACTGTTTGAGCTGGTCACACACTGAGGCGCTCCATATGTCTTCACACACACTCAGGCCCACTGCCTCCTTGCCTAATTTAAATGTACGGGCTTTCGTGCCCGCTTGAAAATAACGTTTTTCATCAAACACACCGTAATTAGGTAACTGTTGTTTACGGTAGTTGGCCACTAATTCTCCCGCTTGTAAGACAGCCACACTGTTATATAAAACACCTTCGCCTTTTTCGGGGTAACCCATCAAAATGGTTATCAAAGGGCAGGCAGATGATATGCGTTCAAGTTGTTTTTCAACGCGTTGTATAAAATCATCCCGTAACAGCAAGTCTTCAGGGGGATAACCCGTAATGGCCAATTCAGGAAACACGATGGCTAATGCTTTCTCGCTTGTGGCTTGCTGACAAAATTCGATGATTCGATCAGCGTTTCCGTTTAGGTCACCGACAACTGGGTTAAATTGTACTAAAGCTATTTTCATAAGCGGTTCGTTGTTAATTTATTGCAAGCATAAAAAAGGGCTGTTTAGTTTACAGCCCTTTTTATACCCTTATAAATTTTAGCGCTAAATTAGCCCAAAATTTCTTTCATTTTCGCGCCCATTTCAGTTGGTGACTTCACAATGTGAACACCCGCTGCTTCTAAAGCGGCAAATTTAGCTTCGGCGGTACCTTGTCCACCAGAAACAATCGCACCAGCATGCCCCATACGCTTCCCTGGAGGTGCTGTCACTCCGGCAATGTAACCCACTACTGGTTTGGTGACGTTGTTTTTGATGTATTCAGCGGCTTCTTCCTCTGCTGTTCCTCCGATTTCACCCACCATGATAATACCTTTGGTATTTTCATCTGCTTCAAAACGTGAAATAACATCAATAAAGTTCATCCCATGAATTGGGTCACCACCAATACCCACACATGTACTTTGACCTAAACCAGCTGAGGTTGTTTGATGGACGGCTTCATACGTTAAGGTACCCGAACGTGATACCACGCCAATGCTGCCTGCTTGGTGAATAAAGCCCGGCATAATACCAATTTTACATTCGCCCGGCGTGATAACACCCGGACAGTTAGGACCGATTAAAACCACATCGTCATACTGTTCAAGCGCCGCTTTCACTTTCATCATATCAAGCACAGGAATGCCTTCTGTAATGCAAACAATCACCTTAATCCCTGCAGATGCTGCTTCTAAAACTGCATCGGCAGCGAACGGAGGCGGCACGTAAATCATTGTTGCCGTTGCACCTGTTGCATTAACAGCATCTTCAACCGTGTTAAAAACAGGGAGATCCAGGTGCTTCTCTCCACCACGACCCGGCGTGACCCCACCTACCAGGCGAGTGCCATATTCTAACGCTTGCTCAGAATGAAACGTCCCTTGCTTACCGGTAAACCCCTGGCAAATAACTTTGGTGTCTTTATCAATTAAAATACTCATTATATTTTCCTACTTAAGATGCTGCTTTAACAGCGGCTTGCGCTGCCAGCGTTAAATCGTCTGCTGCAATAATATCAAGGCCGGAATCTTTCAAAATTTGACGGCCTTGATCTGCATTAGTCCCTTCTAAGCGAACCACAACAGGTACCTGAACACCCACTTCTTTAACTGCTTGAATAATACCGTCAGCAATTAAATTACAGCGCACAATACCGCCGAAAATATTCACTAGAACAACTTTCACTTTGTCATCAGACAAAATCAGTTTAAAGGCCTCTGCAACACGTTCAGCCGTGGCACCGCCCCCCACGTCTAAAAAGTTAGCAGGGAAACCACCTTCTAATTTCACCAAGTCCATTGTCGCCATCGCCAAACCAGCGCCATTTACCATGCAGCCAATATTGCCGTTCAATGTGATGTAGTTAAGATCGTGTTGTTGAGCCGCATGCTCTTTTTCATCTTCTTGCGAAGGATCTCGCATGGCCACCATATCGGGGTGACGATAAGCGGCATTATCGTCTAAATTTACTTTTGCGTCTAAGGCAATCAAATCGCCATCGCCATTAACAATTAATGGGTTAATTTCAACTTGACTTGCATCTTTTGCATGAAAAACGGCCAATATACCTGCCATCACTTTTTGTAATTGACCAATTTGCTTGCCTTTCAAGCCCATTTTAAAAGCAATGTTACGGCACTGATAAGGTTGCAAACCAGCCACCGGATCAATGGCGGCTAATAAGATTTTTTCCGGTGTTTCTTCAGCCACTTCTTCAATGTCCATACCGCCTGCTTCAGAGGCCATGAACATAATTCGTTTTGTAGCACGATCGACAACGGCGCTAATATAAAGCTCGCGCTCAATCGGTTTTACTTCTTCGATTATTAGCATCTCAATCGGCAAGCCTTCAGCATCCGTTTGAGGTGTCACCAAACGTGAGCCTAACAACTTCTTGCTAAACGCCTCAACTTCATCCATGCCTTTACAGAGCTTTACACCCCCCGCTTTACCGCGACCACCGGCATGAACTTGCGCTTTAACAACCCAACAGTCACCACCCAGTTCCTTTGCCACATTAACCGCTTCTTTTACTGACTGCGCTGGTTTCCCTTCAGGCACTGGCACGCCATATTCCGCAAACACCTGCTTAGCTTGGTATTCATGTAAATTCATTCAAATTCCTCTATGATTAATTTTGTAAGTCACGTATCCCGATCATTCTAATAGATTTTGAAATGTAAATCAGCCAAGCATCTATAATAACGTTATGTATTCTGCACCGAAACACAGCGAATTTGTTAAAACCTGTCCATTTGGGGGCAGCTTACTTTTGCCTAACGAACAGGCCTGGCGGACACTTAAAGTCTTCCACGCTTATCAACTCGTTTTATCGGCAGCCTTCTTTATTTTGTTTGCCACTCAAACCGGTCCCTCTATTTTTGGACAAACTAACTCAGCACTTTTCCAAGCAGTTAGCCTGACGTATTTTGCCTTCACTCTTTTCAGCACTGTCTTTATCCGCAAACCCTATATTCCCTATCACCGGCAAGTACAATTTAAAATGATCGCCGACATCATTTTTCTTACCTTGCTGATGCATGCCAGTGGCGGCATCACCAGTGGCCTGGGTATTCTGCTTGCTGTTAGCGTTGCGGCAGGTGGCTTATTGGCTGGCGGTCAATGCACGCTGGTTTTTGCTGCTTGCGCAACGTTTGCGGTGCTTGGCGAACAAATATATGCCGATACAAATAATACATTTTCTAAAACAGCCTACACCTACGCTGGCGTTTTAAGTGCTTCATTTTTCACGATTGCTGCGCTCGCTTTAGTCTTGGCGAAACGGGTCGAACGTTCTGAAAAAATCGCCCAGCTACAAAGCCGTGAAATTGATAGCCTCGTGCAACTTAACGACTACATTATCAAGCACCTACAGTCCGGCATCATTGTGATTGATCAACACCACAATGTTCGCCTTACCAATGAAGCCGCTTCCCAACTATCCGGCCAGTCGATCACCATTGGCACCCCATTATCAGAGCTGTCGCCCGAATACTGGCAATTATTTACTCGCTGGTTAAGAAACCCTGTGGAAAATTCCGCCCACATTGCTGCAGGCCCCAACACTCCTAAAACCAAGCTGCAATTCAGCCGACTCGCTATACCCGATAACGAGGCCTCCATTATCTTTATTGATGATTTATCAGCTGTTGACCAGCAAGTTCAACAAGGAAAACTGGCCTCACTAGGCCGACTAACAGCCAGTATTGCGCACGAAATTCGAAACCCGCTGGGTGCCATTAGCCACGCTGAAGAATTGTTATCTGAGTCCACCGCAATTGACAAAGAAGATCGCCGTTTGCTCGATATTATTCATAATCATACCAACCGGGTTAACAGCATTATCAACAGCACCCTCCAGTTATCACGGCAAGAAGTAAGCCTTGTCGAAACCATTGAACTTCAAAAATGGCTCACTGATTTTGATAGCCGCTTTAAAGAGCAATTTGGTCTACAAACATCACCTATAAAAATACACCTTTCCGAAGAGATTAAAACGATTCAATTTGACAGCAACCACCTAAAACAAATTATCGACAATCTCTGTAGCAACGCTCTAAAATATGGCCAGCTGACCGACAAGGAATCGGTCATTTATCTACAAGCAGACCGACAACCAATGACTCAAAAAATCTTTATTTCCGTTACCGATGAGGGCAACGGTATGAGTGAAGCCACTGCGGAAAATATATTTGAACCCTTTTATACGACCTCCCCCTCTGGTACTGGCCTGGGGTTGTACATTTCAAACCAGCTGGCTGAGCTAAATCATGCTAAATTAAGCTACCAGCCTAACCCGCAGGGCGGCAGTTGTTTCACTCTGACACTTAATAGCATTTAAAAACAAAATGACCCAGGCACTAGCACTTATTGTCGATGATGAACCCGACATTCTAGAACTCCTTAACATCACCTTGTCTCGTATGGGTATTTCGAGCAAAGCCGCGCAAAATTTAACCGAAGCCAAACAGCTACTAAAAACCCATCATTTCGACATTTGCCTCACAGACCTGCAACTACCCGATGGCAACGGACTGGAACTGGTTGAACACATTCAAACACATTGCCCAAACCTGCCTACAGCCGTTATTACCGCTTTTGGCAGCATGGAGGTCGCTATAAAAGCCCTTAAACTAGGCGCCTTTGATTTTGTTTCCAAACCCGTCAACCTGAAGAGCCTCAAAAACCTTGTCAGTTCAGCCATAAAAATTAATGACACCGAGACACCTGTTGATCGACGAAGCCGCGACACCTTACTTGGCGATTCTATTGTCATGGCAAACGTACGGGCAAAAATAGCCAAACTCGCTCGCAGTCAAGCCCCTATTTATATCAGTGGTGAATCGGGCACCGGCAAAGAACTTGTTGCAAAACTCCTCCACGAAAAAGGCCCAAGGGCACAACAAGCTTTTATACCCATTAACTGCGGCGCCATCCCTCACGAACTGATGGAAAGCGAACTATTTGGCCATCAAAAAGGCAGCTTTACTGGTGCCATCGCTGATAAAAAAGGCCTGTTTCAAACAGCAAACGGTGGCACCTTGTTTTTTGACGAAATTGCCGACCTTCCCTTGCACATGCAAGTCAAATTATTACGCGCCATCCAAGAAAAATCCATCAGACCCATCGGCAGTGATCAAGAAATCCCCATCGATGTTAGAATTTTATGCGCCACGCATAAGGATTTAAACCAGCTGGTTGCCAATGGCGATTTTCGGCAAGATTTGTATTACAGAATTAACGTTATTGAACTTCCTTTACCACCACTGCGCGAACGTAAAGAAGACATTAAACAACTGGCTGTTCACCTGCTAAAAAAATTCAATAGCGGACATAACGACAAACCAACATCATTAACCGATAACGCCTTAAAAGCACTTGAACAGCATAGCTTTCCCGGCAATGTGCGTGAGCTTGAAAACATACTCGAACGAGCTTTTACTTTATGCGAAAACAACCTGATTCACGCACCAGACCTACAGCTCTCTAGCCACACGTCCGTTGAGTTGCTAACCGCGCCAGCACAGGACAAAACCTCACTAAAAGATGCCCCTTTAGAAGACTACCTCGGTTCATTAGAAAAAGAAGCTATCACCAGTGCACTAGAAAAAACACGTTGGAATAAAACAGCTGCCGCAAAAGAATTAGGTATTACCTTCCGCGCTCTACGCTATCGGTTAAAAAAGCTGGGGCTAGACGACTGACACAAAGTGACGCAGAACGTCACTTTGTGACAAAAATATACATATTATTGCCTTGACCTGCCGGAAAAAAATTCAATCGACATAAAAATAGTGATGACTATCAACAAGTTGCATGAGTTTATTATTTCATTAAAAAAAACGGCACAGTAAGTGCTATAATCACTGTGCAAGAAAATTATTAAATTTTTATATAAGGATATAAACATGAAAAACATACAGACAATGAAACAACGCGCACAAAAAGGTTTTACGCTAATTGAATTAATGATCGTGGTAGCGATTATTGGTATTTTAGCTGCGTTGGCGATTCCCGCTTACCAAGACTACACTATCAAATCACGTGTAGGTGAAGGCGCTTCTTTATCAGGCGGTTTTAAAACAGCCATAGACGTATACTGGAGTGAAAATGGCACACTGTCAAATACCGGAACAAATATTTCCAGCGCAACCCTAGGTCTAACCTCAGTCGCAGCAGAATATGTGTCCGATATTTCTATCGTTCTGTCCGGAACAAGACCAAATCTGGAAGTTGCTCTTCGCGATAGCACTAAGCTTGGTTCGGCAGCAAACACTTGTTTTACTTATATACCAACCGCCCCTCGCGGAACAAGCGGAAACTTACAATGGACTGTTAGTGAAGTATGTGCCGGCGGTACTGATCTTCCCGTGAAATACTTACCTAAAACTTAATAGCTGGGTAAAAGATAAAAAAAAGCGGCGTTAAGCCGCTTTTTTTTTATAAAATTATTGTATGGCCTTAACACCAAAAAACCTTATTCTATTTGCGCTCGTTTTCTGCGCCTTATTTGTATACTACCCCGGCCTCTACGGCCCCTTTATTTTTGATGACCTAACAAACATCACCAACAACTCATTACTTAGGCTTAATGAACTAACATTCAGCAGCCTTTACGAGGCCTCTAAAGCCGGTTTTGCCGGCCCATTAAAACGCCCGGTTGCCATTAGCACCTTTGCCTTAAACTATTATGTAGCCGGTGGTTACGATGCGTTCCATTTTAAAGTCACCAATATCGCTATACACAGCATCAATGCTGTCTTGGTTTTTTTATTGAACCTTAAATTAATAAACCTTGCGCGACAAGACACTTCGCCTCAAATTCAACTGATACTTGCAGCCAGTGTGGCATTTATCTGGGCTTTACACCCCATCAACCTGACCAGTGTGCTGTATATCGTCCAACGGATGACCTCATTAAGCACTTTGTTCTCTTTACTTTGCTTGCTCTTCTATTTATCTGCACGTGGCGCAAGCTCAGGGCAAAACGGAATAAAAAGTATCATCTATTTTATTGCCGCCAGTGTTAGTTTTATTTTAGCGATTTACAGCAAGGAAAATGCCTTACTGACCCCTCTTTATATCCTATTGATCGAAGCCCTATTCTTCAGCAAACAACCGCCTTGGTCGGTATTTAACGCTCTTTCATCTCGCATAAAAATACTCAGCACGATGATCCTTGTTGCCCTATTTTTTGCTGTTGCTTGGCACGCGTTTGATTATGCCGCTCGAGGTTTCGGCGGTCGGCCTTTTACCATGTGGGAGCGGGCGCTGACTGAGAGCCGTGTCGTTGTTTTTTATCTCAGTTTAATTCTAATTCCAAGAATCAATGGCTTTGGGCTTTTTCATGACGACTTTGCTCTATCGACTTCCTTTATTGAGCCGGTAACGACCCTGATATCGTTTATCGTTATCGCAGGGCTTATTATCACTGCCTTTGCCGTTAGAAAAAAACAACCCTTATTTGCCTTAGGTATCGGGTTATTTTTTATCGGCCACTTAATGGAATCGACCATTTTCCCGTTGGACATCGCTTACGAACATCGGAATAACTTTCCTTCTATCGGCATTATCCTTGCCTTAGTCTCACTAGCCCCAAGAACGATTAACACCAAAAAATTCATTGCCAGCATATCAGCCATTTGTCTCATCGTCGGCGGGACAACAGCACTACGAGCAAAACAATGGGGGAACTATCAATCTTTAGCTTTTTTTGAAGCCGAGCATCACCCAAATTCACCGGCTATACAAGCCCTTTTAAGCAATGCTGCTAACCAGGCTGGCGATATTGAACTGGCGACTTCCGCCATTAAAAAAGCGATGGATCTTGACCCAACAGAAACAGCTTATGCTTTGCACTATCAAAATATCTTAGCGGTCGGCGAAAAACCGATCCCCCAAGCACTTCAAGATGCAACAATTGAGCGCATTAAAGCCAACCGAATTTCGCCATCAACCCAGTTAGCCTTAGATCAAATTGCTGGCTGCTTGAAACTGGACCCGTGCAAACCCCTTCGCCAGAACTATATCGGCTGGATTAGTGCAGTGATTGAAAAACAGCCCAAAAAAGCGGTCTTTTGGTATATGCGAGGCAAAGCTCAGCTAGCCTCTGGCAACACGTTAGCGGCTTTAAATGATTATCAACATGCTTTTGATCTAAGCCCGCTGTTTCTTCACCCTCTGTTTGAAATAGCCAACATTCTTATGCTTAACAACCAATGGCAGCCCATTCCAATGCTGATCGAGCAGATAGAAACCGCAAATGAAAAGTCACGTTTTAAACGCTATGATGAAATCGAACAATTAAAAACAGTGTACCAACATCACTTAAAAAATACTCAGCACTCCAGCCGCTTAAAATAAAACAGGCATATTAGATTTTATTAAAATAGCGACAACATACTGTCTAATGACTTTTTAGCCATCAACTTGTCGTCACTCGCGACTTGAATTTGATTCACCACGTGGCCTTCAACAAGGTTTTCAAGCGCCCACGCTAAGTGCTGAGGGTCGGTTCTGAACATCGTTGAACACATTGCGACAGTTGGAGACATAAAATGCACCTCTTTCTTTTGATCCTTCACTTCTTCTTTTAGGCGATTTACCAAATTTAGCTCGGTGGCCACTAACCAACGGGTGTTAGGCTTTGCCTCTCGAACCGTTTTAAGTATCATTTCGGTTGAGCCAACATAATCAGCCTTCTCACACACTTCAAAATTGGCCTCCGGGTGAGCAATCACGATGGTGTCTGGGTGTTTCTTTTTAAAATCATCTATTTGCTTTGTTTGAAACATTTGATGAACCGAGCAGAAGCCTTTCCACAAAATCATTTTTGCACTTTTTATTTGCTCTTCCGTTAAGCCGCCGAGTGGCTGACTAAAATCCCACACCACCATTTCTTCTTGTGGGATACCCATCCGATAACCCGTGTTCCGGCCCAGGTGCTCATCGGGGAAAAACAAAATTTTCTCGCGCTTATCAAAACACCAGTTGAGTACTTTTTCTGCATTGGAAGAGGTGCACACAATGCCATCATGTCGGCCACAAAAGGCCTTTAAATCCGCAGCAGAGTTGATGTAAGTCACCGGTGTTATTTGTTCATCGGCATTCAATACGCTATTCAGTTCCTGCCAACTGCGTTCAACATTTTTAAGATTAGCCATATCGGCCATCGAGCAACCTGCCGCCAAATCGGGCAAAATGGTCACTTGTTCAGGTCGCGATAAAATATCGGCCACTTCGGCCATAAAATGCACGCCACAAAAGACAATGTAGTCCGCTTTTGACTCGGCCGCATACTTTGAAAGCTTTAACGAATCGCCACTGACATCCGCATGCTTGAACACCTCATTACGTTGGTAATGGTGCCCTAAAATAACACATCGCTCGCCTAAGGTTTTTTTAGCGGCTTGAATGCGTACATCACACTCATCGTCTGTGAGCAAAGAGTAATCCTGAATAGGTTTTAAAGCGGCTGACATCATGTTTCCTTATGTTGATTCTACGGCAGGCGGTTTTCTTAATTTAATGCCCAGTTCTTTTAACTGAGCCTCGCTCACTCTTGCCGGAGCAGAGGTTAACGGACACGCTGCTGTTTGTGTTTTAGGGAAGGCCATAACATCTCTAATCGTTGACGCACCGGACATTAACATCACCAAACGATCCAAACCGAAGGCAATACCGCCGTGAGGTGGGCAACCGTACTTAAGGGCATCTAATAAAAAGCCAAATTTTTCTTCCGACTCTTTTTCATCCATACCCAGTAAATCAAACACCGTTTGCTGCATGTCCATTTTATGAATACGTATGGAACCACCGCCTACTTCTGTGCCATTTAACACTAGATCATAGGCTCTTGATAATGCCTGACCGGTATTTTCTTTCAATTCTTCTGCGCTGCATGATGGCGCGGTGAACGGATGGTGGATTGCATTCCAACGGCTTGACTTTTCATCCCAATCAAACATCGGGAAATCAATAACCCAAACAGGTTTCCAATCTCCTTCCAATAAACCCTGATCCTGGCCTATTTTGTCGCGTAACGCGCCAAGCGACTCGTTTACCACCTTTGTTTTATCTGCGCCAAAGAAAACAATGTCCCCTGTTTGCGCCCCTGTTCGTTGCATGATATTTTCCACAACATCATCCGGCAAAAACTTCAAAATAGGTGACTGCAAGCCTTCGATGCCGGCCTCACGATCATTGATTTTAATATAGGCCAAACCTTTTGCCCCATAAATACTGACAAACTGTGTGTAACCATCAATATCTTTTCGACTGAGCGTACTACCGCCCGGTACTCTTAAGGCCGCAACGCGACCATCCTGACGATTTGCCGGGCCTGAAAAGACTTTAAACTCAACCGAGGCCATCAAATCACCAACATCATTGAGTACCAGCGGATTACGCAAGTCAGGGCGGTCTGTTCCATAAACATCCATCGCTTCTGCATAACTCATCTGTGGAAACGCTTCAGGCAGTTGAACATCAATCACCTCACTGAATAGTCGGCGAATCATGTTTTCCATTAAGCCCATGATCTCAGTTTCATCCAAAAAAGACGTTTCTATATCCAATTGGGTGAACTCTGGCTGACGATCGGCACGCAAATCTTCATCACGGAAACAACGCACCACTTGATAATAACGGTCCATTCCACCCATCATCAGCAATTGCTTGAACAACTGCGGAGATTGCGGCAGCGCGAAAAAACTGTTCTCGTGCGTTCGACTTGGCACCAAGTAGTCTCGAGCACCTTCAGGTGTTGCCTTGGTCAAAAAGGGCGTTTCAATTTCATAGAAATTTTCATCTTCTAAAAAACGGCGTAAATTCAACGTCACGTCACGACGCAAACGAATGTTTTCCAACATGTCCGGACGACGTAAATCAATATAGCGATAACGTAAACGCGTTTCTTCATTCACTTCGATATCACCATCCACCTGAATTGGCGGTGTTTTAGACTCGTTGAGCACCTCGAGCTCAAGCCCTAACATTTCCACTTTACCGGTTTTCATTTTAGGGTTCGTAGTGCCTTCTGGCCGAGGACGAACACGCCCTTTAAGTCTTAACACATATTCACTACGCACATTTTCAGCAATGGCAAACGGTTCAGCACGATCAGGGTCAAACACAACTTGCACGATCCCCTCACGATCTCGTAAATCGATAAAAATAACGCCGCCGTGGTCACGCCGCCTGTGCACCCAGCCACAGATTTCTACTTCTTCCCCTAGGTGTTTTTCGTTAATATCACCACAATAATGGCTACGCATCATTTTTACTTCCCTACTGTTATGTTTGCTTGATTAACCTTTTCGGCTATTGCACGAATTGCCTTCTTTAATGAAAGGCTTTTATTTACTATCACTCGATTTTTTGGCCGAACCTTCTGCCAAATTTTTCTTTTTGCCGCTCTTAAAGTCTGTTTCATACCACCCTTCACCTTTCAATCGAAAGCCTGAGGCAGACATTAACTTTTGTAACGTCTCCTTGCCGCAAGCAGGGCACTTCGTTAATGGCTCATCACTTATTTTGCGTAACACTTCACAACGATGCTGGCAGGCATCACATTGGTATTCATAAATAGGCATAATTTAAATTGCTCCAAGTACTAGCTTGTGGACATTTTTAACCGACCACACTAAACAGAACTGGGTATTTTCGGTGATTTACAAGGTTTATAGCAAGTAATGCATGTAAAATAATCTTACTTTTATGGAATTAAGAGAAAAAATTAAATAGATGACAACTCAACTAACCATAACAAAACCGGATGACTGGCATTTGCACCTTCGTGATGGTGACGCACTGGATACAACGGTCGCCTTTACTGCCAGACAGTTTCAGCGCGCTATTGTTATGCCTAATCTGGCTCAACCTGTCGTTAATACACAGTTAGCCGCGGCATATCGGCAACGAATCTTAAATGCACGTCCTGAAGGCAACACATTCCAGCCACTGATGACTCTCTATCTCACCAATAACACGCGTGTTGAAGATATCAGACAAGCAGGTGAAAGCGACTTTGTTTATGCGGCTAAGCTATATCCAGCAGGCGCAACCACAAATTCCTCTAACGGGGTGACGGATGTCTCTGCCTTAAGCCCGGTATTAGACGAGATGCAAAAACAAGATCTCCCCTTACTTGTCCACGCTGAGGTCACCGACCCTGATATTGATGTGTTTGATCGAGAGCAAGTTTTTATCGACAAATACCTGGTGCCCATCAAAAAGAATTTTCCTGAGCTTCGGATTGTTTTGGAACATGCAACCACCGAACAAGCCATTGATTTCGTTCTTCACAATCACTTAACTGCTGCTACGTTAACGCCACAGCATCTTCTGTTTAACCGAAATGATTTATTGGTTGGCGGTATTCACCCGCATAATTATTGCCTACCCATCTTAAAGCGCGAAACACACCGCAAGACCTTGGTTAATGCTGCCACCAGTGGTAATCCAAAATTTTTCTTGGGCACCGACAGTGCTCCTCACACAACCAATGCAAAGGAAAACCAATGCGGTTGCGCAGGGTGTTTTACTGCACATGCGGCTATTGAGCTTTATGCGGAAATTTTTGATAAAGAAAACGCCTTAGATAAACTGGAGGGATTCAGTAGCTTCTATGGCCCCGATTTTTACCGCCTGCCTAGAAATCAACAAACGCTGACACTGCACAGAGAAAGTTGGCAAGCACCCAGCCATTACCCTTTTGGCAAACAAACACTCACGCCATTTAGACAGCAAACACCCTTACAATGGACAATAAAATAAGGCTCTGCGATTGCTAACACAAATAAAAAAAGGCCCTTATAAAAAGGGCCTTTTTATTAATCCGCCTTACTCCTCGAAAAGATCCTCCTCTAAAGGAGGGTTTCCATCATGTATCAAATAGTTGCGACGTTGAAAATAAGCACTTCTTTCAAACTCATAAGGGTCTAACGAGGCCTGATCAACAACTTTTTTTGTCTGGATCAGGTCCGCACGCGTATCAACACCTTTAAGCGCAATAACACTCCACATTGCATCAGAATCATCAATCTGTTGAATAGGATCAACAAATGTATCTGCAAAAATCCCCGCCGCGTCTCGCAACGTACTGGAACCTAAAATAGGCAAAACAACATACGGCCCAGTTCCAACGCCATAAGCACCGAGGGTTTGACCAAAATCTTCATTGTTTTTTGGCATGCCCATATCGGTTGCCACATCAATAAAGCCAAGCACACCGACTGTTGTATTCACAAGAACACGACCACCATCCGACAGCGCTTGATTGAATTTCAGTTGTAATAAGTCGTTAACAAAAACAACAACATCGTCTAGGTTACTAAAAAAGTTTGTAATACCCTTATCGACCACTTCAGGTGTCACGTATTGATAACCCTTAGCCACAGGCTCTAAGACATACTGATCCGCTTTTTGATTAAACTGATAAACACCTCTATTTACATATTCGAGAGGGTCGTTTTCTTGTTGCGACGTTAGCGACGCGCAACCCGACAACAGGGCCATTGAGGTGATAGCGGTACCAACAATTCCTTTTTTTAAATAACTCGTTAACCTCATCGAAACTTTCTCCAGTCTGTTATTAATGCAACTTTATTTAGCCGCCCTGTGTTCGTTGATTTATTATAGCCGAATATTTAAAAATTGTTAGTCCAGAACCCATGCCAAACACCCTTGTTAGAACGATGAACAATCGTTTTCGTAGTTATCTGCCTGTCATTGTCGACCTTGAAACGGCTGGCTTTAATGCGAAAACCGATGCTTTGCTTGAGATGGCCGTTGTCATCCCTGCGATGAATGAGGAAGGCCAGCTTTTTATCCAATCAGCTCATCGCGAACACATCATCCCTTTTGAAGGCGCTAATCTTGACCCCGCTGCGTTAAAGTTCAACGGCATCGATCCTCACCATCCTTTTCGCTTGGCAATTGATGAAAAACAAGCGCTAAAAAACCTATTTGCTCCCGTCAGGGAAGCGGTTAAAGCACAACAATGTACTCGCGCCATTTTAGTCGGCCATAACCCTGCTTTTGATATTGGGTTTATGAATGCAGCCGTGGAGCGCACCCAATTTAAACGCAACCCGTTTCACCCCTTCAGCACCTTTGATACCGCTACATTAGGGGGTTTAGCCTATGGTCAGACTGTTTTAGCGAAGGCAGCAAAAGCGGCTGGCATGGAATGGGATAGTGAACAAGCTCACTCGGCGCTTTATGACGCTGAGCAAACCGCTACTTTATTTTGTAAGATTGTTAATCAGTGGGATAGTCTAACTAAGCCACTTTAACGTCATCCAGCACGGTTTTTAATTCACCACTTTCGAACATTTCAATCATGATGTCCGCACCACCCACTAACTCGCCATTAACATAAAGCTGCGGAAATGTTGGCCAATTTGAATATTCTTTCAACCCTTCTCTAATTTCGCTATCGTCAAAAATATTAACGTAAGCAAACTCCACTTCACACGCTTGCAAGATTTGCACTGCCTTGCTCGAAAAGCCGCATTGTGGAAAATAGGGCGTCCCCTTCATATACAACAAAACAGCATGATTTTTTAGCTGATCTTCTATTCGTTCATTTACACTCATTTTGGGTACCTTTAAGAATTACTTGAGGGCATTATACCCTGAATATTTAGATTAAGTCTTAATTCCATAACCGCCCCCGCCCGGGGTTTTAATTGTCAAGCAATCCCCCGGCCTTACATCAACGCTTACCTTAGCGCCCAACGGTTCTTTATTCAGCCAATTCTCACCACATTGACCACTGTCTCCCCCTGCTAGCCCCCAAGGTGGGTGCTGTCTTCTTTCCGTTAACAACGTCACGCTCGCGGGCTGTAAAAACTCCATCTCACGAACGATGCCATCACCACCTTTTGTTTTACCTGAACCACCTGAATGACGACGTATCTGATAACGTTTAATTCTCAGAGGATAATGCCTCTCTAATGATTCAATGGGTGTATTCAGGGTATTTGTCATATGTGTTTGTATGGCCGACAACCCATCATGTCCGGCACCGGCGCCCATGCCGCCACCAATGGTTTCATAATAATTCCAGCTCGCCCCGCCTTCTCTTGCGCCCATGGCTAAATTGTTCATGCTGCCATGACTGGCGGCTGGGATTTTTTCCGGCATCGCTTTTGCTAAAGCCCCCATCACGACATCAACAAGTCGCGTGCTGGTTTCCACATTGCCCGCTGCGACCGCGGCTGGCTTCGTTGCATTGATCAGCGAACCCGCCTCGGCTTTTATTGCTATTCGCCGATAGACACCAAAACAGGCCGGCGTATTGATTGGCATCAAGCACCTGAAGACATAGTAAACAGCCGCTGCAACAACTGACAATGGGCAATTAATATTCCCCCTGACTTGCTTTGCTGTACCCGAAAAATCAGCCAGCACTTGATTATTATTGAGCGTCAATTTGAGTTTAATCTTAAGGTTTTCAGCGCCCAGTCCATCACCATCCATCACGTCTTCAAAAGCATACAGGCCATCGGGGATGCTACTTAATAATTGCAACATCAACCGGTCACCGTAATCATTTAGATGCCAAAGCGCACTCTCATAATTCTCAGCCCCCATCTCCATCACGATAGACAGTAAACGCTCCGCACCCCGCTGGTTAGAGCTGATTTGCGCATTAAAATCACCCGTTGACTCTACGGTATACCGCAACGCTTGCTTTATTTCTTCGAATTCTACAGAGGCTTCGTTGTTCCGCATCACTTTAACGGGCGAAATAACCAGTCCTTCTTCATCTAAATGCGTGGCGAGCGGCATCGAGCCGGGAGTGTCCGAACCAATATCTGCATGATGAGCGCGATTAGCGACAAAACCAATCAAAGCGTCTTCAAAATACACGGGGCAAACCAGCGTCACATCGGGTAAATGAGTGCCTCCCAAGTATGGATCATTAAACGCCAGCATATCGCCCTGCTGCCAGTCAACCTGATCAACAATCCCCTTCATTGCATACGCCATGCTTCCTAAATGTACTGGTATGTGCGCAGCCTGAGCACACAATTGACCTTTTGCATCAAAAACGGCACATGAAAAATCCAAGCGATCTTTAATATTGGGCGAAAACGCTGCTCGTTGTAAAATCGCCCCCATTTCGTCACACACAGACTCAATTCGACTCGAAAAAATACTTAATTCTATGGTATCCATGGTTGATTAGTTGATGAATTTCATATAGAGAATTATAATGATTGATTAACAAAATAGGCAGCCAAATTGGGCTGCCTTTATTTTTCCACACCAATTTGTAACATTTATAAGGTTTATTATGCGCCACCATATTATGCCAACGTATGCATCGATGCCGGTTCGCTTTACTAAAGGCGAAGGCGCATGGCTATGGGATGAAAAAGGCAACAAATACCTTGATGCTTTATCAGGCATCGCTGTTTGTGGCTTGGGCCACGCACATCCGGAAATCGCGCATGCAATCAGCGAACAGGCCAATACCTTAATACACACATCTAACTTGTACTACATTGACAAGCAAGAAAAGCTGGCTGACAAATTGTGTGAATTAACCGGCATGAATGACGTCTTTTTTGGAAACTCTGGCGCAGAGGCAAACGAAGCTGCTATTAAAATAGCGCGTCGCTTTGCCTATAAGAAAAATATCGATCAGCCAATCATCGTTACCATGAATAAAAGTTTTCATGGCCGCACACTGGCCACCTTAACTGCAACGGGTAATTCTGCCGTTAAAGAAGGTTTTTCACCGCTACCCGAAGGTTTTAGGCATATTCCTTACAATGACATCAATACCTTAGATATTCTATCAAAGCAATTACCTCATATTGTTGCCGTCCTTGTTGAACCCATCCAGGGTGAAAGCGGTATTCATATCCCTGCTTCGGATTATTTAAATAAACTCAGCGCATTATGTGAAAAAAACGATTGGTTGTTAATGTTGGATGAAATCCAAACAGGCGTAGGACGCACCGGTCATTTTTTAGCCAGTCAACAAAACGGCATCAAAGCCGATGTCATCACCATGGCTAAAGCCCTTGGTAATGGCGTCCCCATTGGTGCCTGTTTATCTTCTAACAAAGCCAGCGGGCTTTTAACTGCTGGTTCTCATGGCTCAACATTTGGCGGCAACCCCTTGGCTTGCGCTGCCGCCCTTAAGGTTCTTGAGATTGTTGAACGCGACCAATTAGCAAAACGCGCATGGGCTTTAGGCAACCACATGGGCAAGGTTTTTAAAACAAAGTTAGAACATTGTGATCACGTTGTTGAAATACGGCAAAAAGGGCTGATGATAGGTATTGAGTTATCATCACCCTGCCCTGAACTCGTTACTAAAGCGCTAGAAAAAAAGCTTCTCATTAATGTCGCTGGTGGCAACACTGTTCGCTTGTTACCCCCTCTTACTCTAAGTGATGACGAGGCCATGACGATCACTGATCTCGTCAGCGAGCTGATTCTTGCTCACTGACCCACTATTTTTGTAAAGTACCCGCATGAAACCACGACATTTTATTACCTTAAACGACTTAAGTGCTGATGAGCTACGCGCTATCATTCAACGCGCTATCGAGTTAAAAAAAATGCGCACCGATGGCGTGATCTTTGAACCGTTAAAAAATAAAGTGCTTGCGATGGTTTTTGAAAAATCGTCAACACGCACTCGTATTTCGTTTGAAGCCGGGATGACGCAGTTTGGAGGTAGTGCCTTATTTTTATCACCTCGCGATACACAATTAGGAAGAGGAGAACCCATTGAAGATTCTGCGCGGGTGATTTCTCGCATGGTCGACGGCATTATGTTACGCACAAATGATCACAAGACCGTCACCGCCTTTGCCGCCCATTCCAAGGTACCGGTTATTAATGGTTTAACTGATCGATTCCATCCATGCCAACTTCTCGCGGATTTGCAAACATGGTTCGAGCTGCGCGGCGATATTAAAGGCCATCACGTTTGCTGGATTGGAGACGGTAATAATATGTGCCAATCATATATAAATGCAGCCAAGTTACTGGATTTTCAATTAACCATCGCCTGCCCTCCAGGTTACGAGCCAGAAGAACAACTGCTGACTTCAACCTCTACCCATGTCAAACTCTTTCACGATGCGAAGCAGGCAGCTAAAAATGCCGACTTGGTCGTGACAGATGTTTGGGCCAGCATGGGCCATGAAGAAGAACAAAAAATACGTGAAAAAGCCTTTGCTGACTTTCAAGTAAACCGTCATATAATGTCTACCGCACAACCTGATGCGCTATTCATGCATTGCTTACCGGCACACCGTGAAGAAGAAGTAAGCGCCGAGGTATTGGATGGACAACAAAGCGTCGTCTGGGACGAGGCAGAAAATCGATTACACGCTCAAAAAGCGTTATTAGAATTTTTAATGGCTTAGGATGTTAAACCCATTGGTATTTAAAGGACTTTTTGTGAAAAACTTACTCTTAATTTGTTCCCTTCTAGTCAGCTCCATCGCTCTGGCTGAAACTGCTTACGTTTCCGATGAACTCGAAATCATGGTGCGCTCTGGAAAAAGCCCCGGACACCGCATTATCGCCACCCTAAAAAGTGGCAAAAAAGTCAATATTGTCGAACGCGATCAAGCCGCTGGCTATTCAAAAATTAAACTGAGCGAAAACAGAGAAGGCTGGGTTTTGTCGAGACTGCTGCAAAAAACACCCTCGGCTAAATCGCGCTTAAGCAAATCAGAAGCTGAATTAGCCTCACTTAAAGAAAATTTTAAAGCAACCAGCGAACAGCTAACACAAATCAGTGAAGAAAAAGGCAGCCTGGACACCGAAACCAGCACATTAAAAGAACAAAATACCGCTCTTTCACGTGAACTGGCCCAACTGAAAGAAACATCTAAAAATGCTGTGCAAATTCTCCAAGAACGCAATCAACTTCAACAACGGGTTGTCACTATTGAGCGTGAACTGGAAAGTTTAAAAAGAGAAAATGATATGCTCATGAACAGTGAAGCTCTAGACTGGTTCCTTATAGGTTCAGGTGTGCTGTTTCTCGGTATTATCCTTGGTTTTATTTTGCCAAAAATCAGTTGGCGAAAAAAATCTTCCTGGCAATCTTCATTCTGATTTAACCCTTTAAAACGAGCGTAATATGTCTGACAAAAAACATGATATTAGGAAATTTTCTTCCCCGGTAGTGGATGGTATGGAGCGGGCACCAAGCCGCGCCATGTTACACGCCGTAGGGTTTAATGATGCCGACTTCAAAAAACCTCAAGTTGGCATTGCATCCACTTGGGCAATGGTGACCCCCTGCAATATGCACATCAATGATTTGGCAGATGATGCAGCGAACGGAGTCAACGACGCTGGTGGTAAAGGTGTTGTTTTTAACACGATCACCATTTCTGATGGAATCTCAATGGGTACTGAAGGCATGAAGTACTCGTTAACCTCACGTGAAGTTATCGCCGACTCCATTGAAACAGTCGTCGGCTGTCAAGGTTATGACGGCGTTGTGGCTATCGGAGGCTGTGATAAAAACATGCCGGGCTGCATGATTGCTTTAGCCCGCCTCAACCGCCCGGCTATTTTTGTTTATGGCGGCACTATTTTATCGGGCTGCCATAAACAACGTAAATTAGACGTTATTTCTGTCTTTGAGGCAGTAGGCGCTCGCGCAAACAACCTCATCAATGATGAAGAACTGCATGCCATTGAATCAAAAGCGATTCCCGGGCCGGGATCTTGTGGCGGCATGTACACCGCTAACACGATGGCTTCAGCCATTGAAGCCATGGGCATGAGTTTGCCAAATAGTTCTGCTCAAGCCGCCATTTCAGATGACAAGAAAAAAGACTGCGAAGAAGCCGGCAAAGCCGTACTTAAATTACTAGAGCTTGACATCAAACCACGCGATATCATGACCCGCAAAGCATTTGAAAATGCCATTACGGTGGTCATTGCTCTGGGTGGATCAACAAATGCCGTTCTTCACTTGTTAGCCATGGCTCATAGCGCCAATGTTGAACTTAAACTAAGCGATTTCACGACCATTGGCAAACGTGTGCCTATGGTGGCTGATTTAAAACCCAGCGGCAAATATTCAATGGGCGAGTTAATCGAAATCGGCGGCATCCAGCCTTTGATGAAAATTCTCCTGGAGGCCGACTTACTTCATGGTGATTGCCTCACTGTGACCGGTAAAACATTGGCTGAAAACTTAGCAGATGTTGAGCCCTACCCCAGCGATCAAGACATCATTCATTCATTGGATAACGCCATCAAGAAAGACAGCCATCTGGTCGTGCTTCATGGCAACCTGGCTGCTGAAGGTGCCGTGGCAAAAATCACCGGCAAGGAAGGCTTAGGTTTTACGGGTACAGCCCGTGTTTTTGATTCTGAAGAAGATTCAATGGCCAGCATTCTTAATGGCTCAATAAAAGAAGGTGATGTTCTGGTTATTCGATACGAAGGCCCCAAAGGCGGTCCGGGCATGAGAGAAATGCTGGCCCCAACATCCGCCATCATGGGCAGAGGTCTGGGCGACAAAGTGGCCTTTATCACCGACGGTCGATTCTCGGGCGGCACGCACGGCTTTGTGGTTGGCCACATCACACCCGAGGCTTACCAAGGAGGCGTTATCGCTATTGTTGAAGATGGTGACACCATTACCATTGACAGTGTGAAAAATGAATTACGCCTTCATCTTGATGATGACGTAATTCAACAACGCCTCGCCAACTGGACAAAGCCAGCACCTCGCTACACGCGCGGCGCGCTCGCTAAATATGCCGCGTTAGTGAATTCAGCCTCTGAAGGTGCTGTCACAGATAAACTGGGGTAATAGGCGATCAACGCATTCATAAAAACCCCTGCAACTGGCCAATAACACTTGGCCAAACCGCTTAACACATTGGATATGATGCGTGCCTTAATTGGCACGCCCTCGGTGAGCAGTACAAATAAAACGCACGATCAAAGTAATTTACCCGTCATTCACTTATTAGCCGACTGGCTGGAAAATTTGGGTTTTGCCGTCACAATTGTTCCCTTGCCTAATCACGCGGGAAAGGCCAACCTCATTGCGACCATTGGTCCGTGCTATAAGGGTGCAAAGGGCCTTGTTTTATCGGGGCACACCGACACGGTGCCCTACGATGATAGCAAATGGCAACAAGACCCTTTTAAATTAACTGAAAAAAATAACCATTTTTACGGTTTAGGCAGTACGGACATGAAGTCCTTCTTTGCCCTGGCTATTGACGTTGCCTCCCGATTTAAAGCAGCCGATTTTAAGCGCCCCCTCACCCTGCTCGCAACAGCGGATGAAGAAAGCGCCATGAGCGGTGCTCAGGCCTTAAGCAATGAGCAACTGCAACACGCAAAGTATGCCATCATTGGAGAACCCACCGGTATAACGCCTATACGGATGCATAAAGGCGTCATGATGGAATCCATCGTTGTTACGGGCCACGCCGGCCATTCAAGCAATCCAACTTTAGGGGCCAGCGCAACCGAAGGCATGCTCAAGGTGATGGATGAATTACTAAAATGGCGAGAAGACCTGCAACGAAAACATCAAAACCCTGCGTTTGACATTGCCTCACCCACCATGAACATTGGCTCCATTCATGGTGGCGACAACCCCAACAGAATTTGCGCCCACTGCGAAACGCAAATTGATATTCGACCGCTTCCAGGTATGGACATTGATTTATTACGTGCCGATTTGCAAAAGCGGTTAGTCAACATTTTGCCTGAAGACAGTAAACTAACACTTATTTATCGGCCTATTTTCTGCGGTGTTCCGGCGTTTGAAACCGCCGCTGACGCACAGTTTACTCAGCTGACTGAATCGCTCAGTGGAAAAAAAGCGCAAGCCGTAGCCTTCGGTACTGAAGCGCCCTATCTCAATAAACTGGGCCTCGATACCCTTGTTATTGGCCCCGGTCATATCGACCAAGCTCATCAAGCCAACGAATATATACCGGCGAATCAGATCACACCTTATTGCAATTTATTGCAAAATTTAATTAAAAACATCTGCATTAAATAACTATATTTGCAATTTATATCATAAAATTAATTATATTTTTTGCATTTATTGCATTTTAATTTTAATATTCACGCATGACCTACGATGCAAACTTCATCATCCAGCAATTTGGCGGTGTTAAAAAATTAGCCAAGGCCATTAACAAAGATCCTGCCACCATTTATCGTTGGACCTATCCAAAAAAAAGGCAAGGAACCGGTGGCCGAATACCTTCGTCTGCTCTCAATGGCATTATCAAGGCGGCGGCGGCTTTAAATATCTCGCTTGAGCAACAGCCCAGCTCTGTTTCTACAACACAGCTGTCAACACAACCTCACCAATTTATACATTGGTTCCGACAGACCGCCCCTTATATTCATGCCCATCGGGGCAAAACTTTTGTTATATACATCAGTGGTGATGCCGTTAACGATGCCTTGTTTTCAACGTTGATTGAGGATATTGCCTTACTCCACAGCTTAGGCATTCGGCTTATCCTAGTGCATGGAATTCGCCCACAATTAGAAAAAAAGCTCGCCCTTTATCATCATTCAAGTCAGGTGTTTCAGCACCTTCGTGTCACAGACAAACTAACACTCGACTTAGCTAAAGAAGCCACTGGAGTTGTTCGCGCGGATATAGAAGCTAAATTAGCCACCAGTATCTCAACTCTCGCCTCCTCTAAAACCACTATAAAAATTGCGTCTGGAAATTTTATTCTTGCCAAACCGTTAGGCGTTATTAACGGGGTAGATTACCAATTTACCGGTGATGTTCGACGCGTCAATGGTGACGCTATCTCAAACCTTCTATCTTCGGGGCAAGTCCTTCTTATTTCTCCACTAGGATATTCACCCAGTGGCGACATTTTTAACCTTCGCAGCGAAGAAATAGCCACCGCTATTGCCACTGAAATAAAAGCCGACAAACTGATTTTAATGACCGAGCAGGCTGAAGTACTGAGCACAAACAAAAAGCTTATTCGCCAACTCACCACAGAGCAAGCGCAAGCCTTACTGAAGACGTCAACGAACGATCAGGATGACGCTTATCTTCATCTCCAAGAAGCTATCCGCGCCAGTCAATTAGGTGTCAAACGCGTCCATTTAGTGGATCGAAAAATTAACGGTGGGTTACAGCTAGAACTTTTTACGCGCCAGGGATCAGGAACCATGATCTCCGTCCAACCTTTTGAAGATGCCCGCCCAGCCAACATTAATGACCTACATGGCATCATTGAGTTGATTAGGCCGTTAGAAGCACGTGGGCTGCTCAGCTATCGGTCGAATGAAACCCTCGAGATGGACATCGATAAATTTCACGTGATTGAGCAAGATGGCCTAATAACAACTTGCGCAGCCTTATATGAATACCCTAATGAGCAAATGGCTGAACTGGCCTGCGTTGCCGTCCACCCAGACTATCGAAATGGCGAGCGCGGCGAATATTTATTAAGCATGATTGAAGACAAAGCGCGCTCCAAAGGCCTAAAGCATTTATTTGTCCTCACCACGCAAAGTAGCCACTGGTTTGCTGAAAAAGGCTTCTTCCCGGCAACACTCAATGATTTACCCGTTGCAAAACGCCAGAACTACAATCAAACTCGCCGTTCTATTGTGATGATAAAGGCCTTATCATAACGAGCAGGCTGTTTATCGCAGTGTTTTTGAAATCAACGTCTATACTTATTAAAAATAAAAATTGCATGATGGATTTTTTATAAAAAATGAACGTTTTCTTACCCAACAAATGCTCACCTTCAGACATAAAGGTCTTGCAGCTGTCTGATCTGCATTTGATGTCGTCTATTGACGACCAATTAGTGGGGGTTAATACAGAAGAAAGCTTTTTATCTGTATTAAAACTAGCACACGAAGAAAGCTGGCCACCTGACCTCATCATCCTGACCGGAGACCTTAGCCAAGACAGCTCAACGCAATCGTATAAGCGACTCATAGGGCATTTAGAAAAACTAAAAACGCCTTGTTATGTTCTTCCCGGCAACCATGACACACCCAACACTTTAAAACAGTTATTTTCTAATTCGCCGGTCAGTTACCAGCCTTTCCTTCACTATAGAGAATGGATGTTTGCCTTTCTCAACACAGAAGTCCCCGGTGAAGAAGGCGGTGCTCTCTACGATGTGGAAATCAACAACCTTCGAGAAGAAATAAACGCTCACCCAGACAAAAATGTCCTGATTTGTTTGCACCACCAGTTAATACCCGTTGGAAGCAAATGGTTAGACACCATGGCCGTGTCTAACCCAGAGGCATTAATTGAAATAATAGAGACCTATCCAGCGGTACGAGGCGTCATTCATGGCCATGTACACCAATCTTTCAACAGTAACATTGAAAACACGCCCTTATTTTCTGCACCATCCACCTGTTTCCAATTCAAACCTAACAGTAAAGAATTTGCTATAGATAAGCTTCCGCCTGGTTACCGCTGGCTCCGCTTGTCAGCGCAAGGTGATATCAGCACAGATATCATCAGGCTTAAAGAAGCCCCTCTTAACCTTGATCAGGATTCCGCAGGGTACTAGCTTTTATATATATTAGGTGTCACGCCGGGGAAGAGGTAAGACCACATTTCTGTTAGGGCACTTAAGTACACATTGCGCTTAAAGTGGACAACATCAAAAGCCGGTTCCCAATAATCAGCCCACCGCCAACTATCAAATTCAGGCTTATCGGTTTTATCAAAAGAAATATCCTTTTCATCACCTAGTAACTTCAACATAAACCAAATCTGTTTTTGCCCTTTACACACAGGAAAACTATCCATGCGAACAAAATGTTTAGGTAAATCGTAATAAGCCCATTCTCTTGTTTTTCCAACAATTTCAACATGTTCAGGCTTTAAACCAATTTCTTCATACAATTCACGATACATGGCTTCTTCATGCGTTTCACCTTCAGCCATACCACCTTGAGGGAACTGCCAACCACTTTGATTAGCTCGTCGAGCCCAAAATAATTTTTTATGCTGGTTACATAAAATGATGCCCACATTATGCCGGTAACCATCGTCATCAATCATGTTTCTTTAGTGTAAACTGTATTTATATGGCTTTATTATAGCGACGTTTTAACAGAGCGCGACCCTCCAAAACAAAATGATTGGGAATCGCTTTTTTTTGTGTCAGACTGGCACTTTAACGATATCTATTCTTTTGATTTTTATATGTAACCCCTATGAGCTTAACGATTTTTGATCTGGACAACACCTTAATTAGTGACGATAGTGACCACCTTTGGGGCGAGTTTCTTGTCGAAAAAAAACTGGTCGATGGTGATCACTATGCCAAAGCAAACACCCAGTTTTATAATGATTATTGCCAAGGCAAGCTTGATATCAACGAATACCTGCAATTTGCATTAGCCTTTCTTGCGGAGCATCCAATTGATAAATTATATCAATGGCGAGATCAATTTATTGAAGAAAAAATTCATCCTCTTGTGCTGCCAGCAGCTCAAGATTTAGTTGAAAAACACCGCGACAAGGGAGACACCCTAATGGTTATTACAGCAACCAATCGGTTTGTTACCGCGCCCATTGTCGAACTTTTTGGCATTGACACCATGCTGGCCACTGAACCAGAGTTTATTAACGGTCGATACACCGGACAATATGTAGGCATGCCTTGTTATCAGGAAGGGAAAGTTTCTCGCCTCACCGATTGGCTTACACAACATCAACTAGACTTGAATAACAGCACCTTTTATAGCGATTCTCATAACGACATTCCTTTATTAAAAAAAGTCACTAACCCTATCGCTGTTGACCCTGACGGGCCATTAAAACAGTACGCAAACAAACATCACTGGCCAATTATCACTTTACGGTGAATCATGAGTGAAAAAATTCGATGCTCATGGGCAAAAAAACCTTTAGATATTGAGTATCACGACCAAGAATGGGGAGTTCCCTTAAAAGATGAACACCGGTTATTTGAATTTCTCATCTTAGAGGGCGTACAAGCCGGCCTGAGTTGGTCTACCGTGCTACAGCGACGTGAACATTACCGAAAGGCATATCACAACTTTGACCCGGCTATCGTTGCAAATTTTGATGCCAAGACAACCCATGATTTATTACAAAACCCAAACCTCATACGTAATAAACTCAAAATAAATGCCAGCGTAAAAAATGCGATGGCCTTTATTAAGGTGCAGGAAGAATTTGGTAGCTTTGCTCATTACCTTTGGGGCTTTGTGAATAATACCCCCATCATTAACCATTGGGAAAAACCAGAACACGTGCCTAGCGAAACTGATTTATCAACTAAATTAAGTCATGATTTAAAAAAGAGAGGCTTTAGCTTTGTTGGCCCTACGATCTGTTATGCGCTTATGCAAGCAACAGGGCTTGTAAACGATCACCTAACCACTTGCTTCAGACATTCAGAGTTACAATAAACCATGGACTACCTTCCTCTTTTCCACACATTAGATCAAAAAAAGTGCTTACTTATTGGCGGCGGATCTATAGCGACTCGCAAAGCACGCCTCCTCTTAGAGGCTCATGCCCATCTCACTGTGATTGCACCAACATTAACAAACGAATTATCCGATCTCGTACAGCGCGGAGAAATATCTCACCAAGCCAGACCCTTTAAATCGAATGATACTCTCGGCTTTCATCTCGTCATTAGTGCAACCGATAACGATTTGACGAATGCTCAGGTGTCTAAGGAAGCGCAATCAAACAACATTCCTGTCAACGTGGTTGATCAACCCACCTTGTGCAGTTTTATTTTTCCTGCCATTGTCGACCGTTCGCCGATTACCATTGGGATATCCAGCGGCGGTGTCGCGCCTGTTCTGGCAAGATTAGTCCGCGCAAAACTGGAAACATTATTGCCCCATGGTTTAGGTAAATTAGCCTCACTTGCTGCTGAATATCGGCAAACTGTTAAAAATCATTTCACGAATGCCAAGCAGCGCCGTCTCTTTTGGGAAACGATTTTTAATGGCCCGATTGCCGACCTGAGTTATCAAGGGCAACAGGCCGAAGCAGAAAAAGGTCTCCTTCAAGCACTTGCTCAAGCTAACGATGTCGCCCCAGCAGGAAAAGTTTATCTAGTGGGCGGTGGGCCTGGTGACCCAGAATTGCTCACCTTAAAAGCGCTACGCGTTCTGCAACAAGCTGACATTATCATCTACGATCGGCTTGTTTCAGCCGACGTGTTGAACTTGGCTCGTCGAGATGCTGAGCGTATTTACGTTGGAAAAAAACGTAGCGATCATAGCGTCCCTCAAGAGAACATCAATGCCCTGTTGCTACGTTACGCCAAAGATGGCCAGCGAGTTGTCCGGCTAAAAGGTGGTGACCCCTTTATGTTCGGCAGAGGTGGGGAAGAGATTGAAACTTTAATCGATGACAAGGTTGCTTTTGAAGTGATCCCAGGTATCACGGCTGCATCGGGTTGCGCCAGTTATTCAGGCATTCCATTAACACACCGAGACCACGCGCAATCATGCACGTTTGTCACGGGTCATTTAAAAGATAACTCTGTCAATCTGGACTGGGACCAACTCGCAAAACCCAACCAGACCCTCGTTATTTATATGGGACTGCTGGGTATTCGCCAAATCAGTGAGAAACTCATTCAGAGAAACCTGCCAAGTAACACGCCTGTTGCACTGATACAAAAAGGCACAACGCACGAACATAAAGTGATAATTTCTGATTTAATGGACATTGCTGATAAGGTGGAGCAACTGAAACCCAAACCACCCACACTGATTATTATCGGTACAGTGGTTTCGTTGCATAATAAATTAAACTGGAATCGTTAGCCTATGCCATTTTTACCGCTAAAACGCGTCAATTTGCATTACGAGCACCAAACAAACGGCGAGATACCCATTATCCTATTACATGGTAACTTTGGTAGCTGGCACTATTGGCAGCCTTTTTTACAAAACTTGCCTGAGGGATACCAAGGGTATGCACCTGACTTTAGAGGCTGTGGCGACAGTGAAGTCACTGAAGATGGCTACGATATACAGACGCTAAGTCGAGATATACTGGAATTTGCAGACCAACTTAAATTAGATACATTCCACTTGGTTGGGCACTCATTAGGTGGCGCCGTTGCCCAAGAATTAGCAGGCACAGTGCCAGAACGGGTTTTAACCTTAACATTAGTTGCTCCGGTACCCGCTGAAGGCCTTTTGTCGTTAAAAAACGTGTCTTTATCTGATTCATTTTTTTCTGCCAAAAACACCTTTAATTTGTTAGATACTCTTGGCCTAAAAAGAAAAATGTTAGCCGCCACCTTTCAAAAGTCCATGCCCGGTCTAAAAAACAACCAAGCTTTCCTCAATTTAGTTGTTGATGATGCACTCAAAATGGATATCAAGGCGTTCAATGGTTTTTTAGCGACCTTAAAGAACTGGAAAGGCACTCACCTTTTACCTTGTTTTAAGTTTCCTGTTCTCATTATGTATGGTGAATTGGATAGCATCGTGCCCTTACAACCTCTAAAAGCCATGCAACAAGAAATTCAAGATTGTAGATTCCATACATTTCGTCGTATTGGCCATAGCCCTCAGTTAGAACACCCAAACGCCTTTAACAAGCTGATCACTGCCTTTATCTTAGGTAACGAGGTTGAACCTGTCACTGACAGCACATTAAAAAAACCACTCGACCTTGTGAATCAAATCAAAACAAAATTGAAACGCCTATTTAAATAATTCAGCTATTCTTATTAAAATGAGCTGCTTTCTAAAAAAATTCTACTTCATTGGGCTTTTGCTTTTATTGCAGGCTTGTCAATACGAGAGTCTCCCAGAGCAACAATGGGTACATGATAACGCTGGCTTGCTCAATGCGAGTTTTTCCAAAGACGGCTCACTTACACTTATTTCTATCACAAATGGTGCAGCACAACTGATCGACACTGCTCGAAATAAAGTATTACATCAATGGCAACACACGGACACTAACGAAGGCATTATAGCCTCGGCCATTTCGGCTAATAATAAATTCGCTGTTACCGCTGAACGAAACTCCCTGGCATTATGGGAAATTCAAACCGGTAAGATTATCGGCTATTGGGACTTCCCAAACATCACCGATATCAGCCTTTCTGCTAATGGACAACACGCCTTAATCGGTATGGAAGCAAACAAAGCCTATTACTTTGACCTTTACCACGGAAAAATAATACACGTCTTTCAACATGAGGGGTTTATTAACACGGTTGCCCTATCTAACAATGGCCTATTCGCTATCACCGGAAGCAATGATCAATACGCAAAGCTTTGGGATGTAAAAAGCGGGAAACTGGTTCAACAATGGCGTCAAAATTTTAAAATTTTCAATGTTGCCCTCTCTGACAATGGCCGCTATGCCATGAGCAATGCTTCATTAGGTAAAACCAAGATATGGGACACTAAAACCGGCCAGAAATTAAGCCAATTACCCATGAGGTATATGACCGTCTCTGCAAGCCAATTTTCCCCAGACTCTCAAACTCTGTTAACTGGCCGTCCTAATCAACGAATTGATTTATGGGATGTAAAAACAGGTGATTTGATTAACACCTGGATGCCAAAAAAAGATGTCATCTGGGGAAATGAAACCGCGGCTATTATTGCCTTAGCTTTCTCATCTGATGGGAAACATTTCTTTAGCGAGACCTCTAGCGGAATCGCCCAAAAATGGGCCATAAAAAAATAATCCGTCATTTATTGTCAACCTTTCTTCTTGTTACTCGTTATTAGGTGTGCAATTCGCATAACAAACAGGTAAAAAGCAATGAAAAAACAACTGGTATTCCCCGCATTACTCATGAGTGTATTTGTTACCCCTTCCTTCGCAGACTTTGGAGATAAGGTTGAAAATCGCCTTGATAATAAAGGTGATCGTATTGAAAACAGATTAGATCATCGAGGTGACCGGATAAATAACCGACTTGATCACAAAGGCGATCGTATTAATGAGCGCTTTGACAATCGCGCTGATAAAGCCCTTGAAATGGGTCACAGCAAAGCCGCTGCCAAATTAGAAAATAAAGGGCAGCGCTTGAGTAACCGTCTGGATAGAAAAGGCGATAGAATTGACCATCGTCTAGACCAAAAAGGCCACCGAATTGATCGCAGGCTTGACCATAAAGGCAATGCATTCAATAACCAGTGGAATAAGAAACGCTAGACTTCAACCTCAAGTCTGGCCCGATTCAGTTATACGGGTAGACGGGTTTAATAAAAAAACGGGGCTTTCGCCCCGTCTTCTTTCAAGCTAATAAGAACTATTTTTTTTCACTCAATTCAACACGGCGGTTTTTAGCTCGCCCTTCTTTAGTGTTATTGTCAGCAATAGGTTGAGTCTCGCCATAACCTTCTATAAATAGCTTAGATGCATCACAACCATGAGACACCAAGAAAGCGCGGACAGATGCTGCTCGCCTTTCAGATAAATCCTGATTATAAGGCACCGTACCACGGGAATCCGTATGGCCGGTAATCAGCAGATTAACATCTCCATGGTGCTTATGGTGGGCCATTGCTATTGGAAGCAAAATAGCTTTTGCGGAATCCGTAAGTTCAGCTGATGCTGTGTGAAAATTAACGCCGTCAAGCACTAAAGCATCAACACAACCTAACGCATTCACTTTGGCTCCAGGCACTGAGTCAGGACATTGATCCTTATAATCGGCCACCCCATCACCATCGGTATCGGACGTACAGCCTTTGCTATCTACAACTGCACCGGCAGGCGTATTCGGGCATTCATCACGGCTATCGACCACACCATCATTGTCTGTATCAGGTTCAGGCCCTGGAACAACCTCCGTTTCTTTCCCACAAAGCAGACGTCCTATCGTCCCGCCTGCTACTGCGCCAACCCCTACTTCCGTTGCGCCTTCAACAAAAGCACCTGCTGCACCACCTAATAGGGCACCACCAATTGCACAGTTTTGCCAGCTCTCTGTTTCTACGGTTGCACAACCTATAGCCATCATTGATGCAATAATCACTCCTGTGAATTTTTTATAAAAGCCCATTAACCTCTCCCTATAATTTTAAATAAACCATTCGTTGAGAATAATTCTAACCTAAACAAAAACAAGATTAAAAATTTAAATGATTAACGGGCCTGTATTCAATTGATTTTCAGGTGCAAAAGCCTCAGTTGATATGGCTGAATTGTTATTTTTTATCACGGATAAAAAAAACGGGGCTAGAGCCCCGTTTTTTACCTACTTAGATGAACCCAGTGTTTTTATTTAACACTTAACTCAACACGTCGATTTTTTGCACGACCTTCTTTTGTTGCATTATCAGCAATAGCCTGGCTTTCACCATAACCAATCGCTGTTAATTTCGAAGCATCGCAACCATTCTCAACCAAGAAAGCTGCAACAGCCTCAGCACGTTGTTGAGAGAGTGTTTGATTATATTTTGCTGAACCTTGAGAATCTGTGTGGCCACTAATTAGTACCTCAACGTCTCCATGATATGTGTGATGAGCCGTTGCGATTGGCTTTAATATAGCCTTTGCTTCTTCTGTTAGCTCTGCAGAGTCAAAGTGGAAGTTAACCCCTTCCAGCACTAATGGTTTAGCACAACCCAATTCATTGACGACCGCTCCTGGAGCAGACTCAGGGCATTGGTCTTTATAATCTGCCACTCCATCGTTATCAGAATCTAAAGCACAGCCATTAGCATCCACGGATGCACCTGCCGGTGTCGTTGGACACTGATCGATGCTATCAGCTACACCATCTCCATCAGCGTCGCCATCAACAGGCTCGGGCGCAACGACTTCAACTTCATCTTCAGCCATCAGCGCACATACTGTTCCACCAACAATGGCACCACCGATGGCACTGACTATTAAATCAGAGCGGTCATGATCATCACCAAAGCCACCTGCAGCACCACCCATTGCAGCTCCTGCCATTGCACAGCTTTTCCAGTCATCTTTTTGGACAGATGCACAACCTGTCACGAGTATCGCCACGGATATCACAGCAGCTAAGTTTTTAAACATTTTCATCATTTAACTCCAAAATTTAATATTATGCTGGCGAGATTATAACCAATGCCTTGTTGATAAGCCAATAAAAAAGCAATTACTCCTGCTCTAAATCAACTTTAGTTTATTTTTGCCGCAACGCTGGCATCTAAACAGGGTCACCAACTTTCCTTGCTTTACATCAAACTTTTTTTGCTTTACATCAAACTTTTTTTGCTTTACATCAAACTTTTTTTGCTTATCAGTTACCCAGATATGGTGACCATTACGGCATAATGTCTGACCTTTTTGGCGCTCAGGCCGTTTTTTCTTTTTGAACTGTAATATATCCGCCATAATACATAATCGCCTGCTCATTGTTCGATGACACTCAATCAACTCATACACCCCTTTCTTAAAGAACCAGATGCTGGAGCATCCTCATCAATAACACTCCGGCTCCACTAAATGTCATCAGCTTGGTCTCTTAACGTAAATTTTTGAATTTTCCCTGTGGACGTTTTAGGCAAATCGCCAAACACTACAAATTTTGGTGCCTTATAGTGCGCCAAATTTTCCCTGCAAAACGATATGATGTCTTTTTCAGTTACCTGCTGACCTTCTTTTAAAGTCACGAAAGCACAAGGTTTTTCACCCCAGACATCGTCTTTCTTGGCGACTACCGCTGCTTCAAAAATGGCAGGATGACGGTACAATACTGACTCAACTTCTAAAGTGGATATATTCTCCCCGCCAGAAATAATAATATCTTTTGATCGATCTTTAATATCTATATAACCATCTTCATGCCATACCGCCAAATCACCTGAATGAAACCAGCCACCTTTAAACGCTTCTTCCGTCGCGGAAGGGTTTTTCAAATAACCTTTCATGACATTATTGCCCCTCATGAAGACTTCACCCAGACTCACACCATCTTTCGGCATGGGCTCCATCGTTTCCGGATCGGCAACCATCAAATTTTCTAACATAGCACTTCGCACCCCTTGCCTTGCTCTAAGAACGGCCTGTTCTTCAACCGGTAAATCTTCCCACTCTTCATGCCAAGCACAAACCGTACACGGTCCATACGTTTCGGTTAGACCATAAACATGCGTCACGCTAAAGCCCATTTCTTCCATTTGCTGAATGACAGAGGCCGGAGGCGCAGCCCCTGCTGTCATCACTTTTACAGTCTGTTCAATACCTTTTTTATGCTTTTCAGGGGTATTAATCAACATGGTCAAAACCGTTGGGGCGCCACAAAAATGATCCACTTTTTCAGACTTTATCAACTTAAAAATAGTTTTCGGCAAAACGCTGCGTAAACAGACATTAGTGCCCGCTGATGCCGCAATGCTCCATGGAAAACACCACCCATTACAATGAAACATCGGCAATGTCCAAAGGTAGACAGGGTGATTCCCCATATCCCAAGTCACCACATTACTCATTGCATTTAAATACGCCCCCCGGTGGTGATACACCACTCCTTTCGGGTTACCCGTGGTACCTGACGTGTAATTCAATGTGATGGATTGCCATTCATCCTCTGGTAATCCCCATTCAAAAAGCTGACTGCCTGCTTCAAGGAACGATTCATACTCAATCTCACCAATCAAACGGCCGGCTTTAAATGTTGCGTCTTCAACATCAACCACAAAAGGAGAGACTTCTGCTTCTTTTGCCGCGGCGGCCATCACATCTGAAAATTAACCATCAATGAAGATGGCCTTGCTTTCAGAATGATCCAGTTGAAAGGCCACTGACTTAACATCCAATCATGTGTTAATGGTATGCAACACAGCGCCTAACATTGGAACCGCAAAATGCAACTCAAACATCGCAGGAATATTTGGCAGCATCGCTGAAACAGTATCCCCTTTTTTTATGCCTTTTCGAGACAAGGCGGAAGCGAGTTTAACGCAGCGGATGTATGTTTCCGCCCAAGTAAATGTCTGTTCGCCATGGACACAGGCTGGTTTATTTGGGTAAACATCTGCCGCTCTTTTTAAAAAGGTCAGCGGGGACAGTGATACATAATTAGCCGGATTTTTATCCAGCGACATATCAAAAAGATTCATGCATAAAAACCTATTTTTTATTCTTAATAAGTCAAATATAAAAACGTGATGCGCTTGTCACAAACAGTCATCACCCTGCTGAAAAGCAGCATGATGACTTTCTACGTTTAAAGTTCTGTCTAAATAATTAAATCCTCACTGGGATCCATAACACAGCTACTGCCAGACATTAAAACAGGCACCAAACCATGCACTCGTGGCAACAACTTTGTTGCAAAGAATTTGGCCGTTGCCAACTTGCCCGCATAAAATGCGCCTTCTTTGCCACTCGCTACTTTGGATGCACGCAACCAGTAATAGCCCAATGTTACTAAACCAAAAACCTGAAGATAATCAACGGCGGCGGCGGCCGAATCATTGAGGTTATTTTCCTTGGATTGGGTTAACCATTCTGTTGCCTCCTCCAAAGCGCTAAGAGCAGAGGTCAGCGGGGTTGTTATAAAGCTTAAGTCAACGTCGACCGATGCTAATTCATTTTTTACTTCTCTAAAAAAATCGGTGGGTAATTGACCGCCATGCATTGACAGTTTACGGCCAATTAAGTCCATCGCCTGAATACCATTTGTGCCTTCATAAATGCAGAAAATTTTACTGTCGCGCATATTCTGTTCCATACCATGCTCACGGATATAACCATGACCCCCATACACTTGCACGCCGAGTCCAGAAACCTCCACACCCACATCAGTAATAAATGCTTTGCAAACCGGCGTCATTAAATCAACGCGAGCCTTAGACGCCGCTCGAACCGCTTCATCCGCATGATTTTCAGATAAATCCACGTGCTTAGCCGTATCGTACGCCATCATTCTGCACCCTTCGGTTAAGGCTTTCATCGTTAGCAACATACGACGAACATCAGGATGAACGATAATTGTATCGCTATCAAATGACGATTCAGCTTTACGTGTCAGCGGACGCCCTTGCTTACGATCTTTTGCATAAGTAATCGCATTCTGTGTGGCCCGCTCTGCGACGCCTAACCCTTGTAGCCCCACCATTAAACGAGCGGCATTCATCATAACAAACATATTTTGAATGCCTTTATTGAGCTCTCCCACTAGATAGCCCGTTGCATTCGTAAAGTTTAATACGCAGGTGCATGAGCCATGAATACCCATTTTTTCTTCGATATTCGCACATTCCACTTTGTTCCGCTCACCTAAAGAGCCATCACTGTTGATGAGAAATTTGGGTACCACAAACATACTGATGCCTCGAATACCCTCAGGTGCTCCGGGTGTTCTGGCTAACACCAAATGAATGATATTATCGGTTAAGTCATGCTCGCCGGCCGTTATGAAAATCTTATTACCTTCCACAAGATAACTGCCATCATCTTGTGCTGTCGCCTTGGTACGCACTTGCCCTAAATCACTACCCGCACCGGGCTCTGTTAAACACATCGTGCCACTCCAGTCGCCTAGACTCAAATGGCTCATATAGGTTTCTTTTTGTTCCTGAGTCCCATGTGCCTTTAGAGCTTCATAGGCCCCATTACTCAACCCGGGGTAGAGAGAAAACGCGGCATTAGCACCTGATAACATATCCGTCACCGCAGTTGCTAAGGTATAAGGCAGGCCTTGCCCATCAAACTCGACATCTTTATCTAGCCCAATCCAGCCACTTTCAGCGTAGGCCGCATAGGCTTCTTTAAATCCTGCCGGTGTTGTGACTTCACCTTTATCCAGAGTCGCACCCTCCGCATCTCCAGATTCATTTAATACGCCAATTGTATTGTCTATTTGTTTTGCGGCCTCATCCAGTACGCCTTTAACAATATCGGCAGTTGCATCTTCGAACTTTTCAATTTCAGTTAACGAACCGATATTGACAATCTCATTCAGTACAAACTCCATATCACGTACTGGGGATTTATAAATTGCCATGATTACTCCATTTAGTCTTAAAAATTATGTTGAACCTACTTGTTCATTCTACTTGTTTTACAAAAGCAAAAAAAAGACCAGCGAATAATCTGGTCTTTTTCATCAAAGGGTTATTTTAGCTTTTATGAAGTTTAAACACCCATAATGAACCCCCTTGATTAAGCGTTTTGATACGCTTTGCAACATCGCCACCCCACAATGGAACAGCGCCGCCCCAACCAGAAGGAACCGCGATAAACTGCTCTCCATCCATTTCCCAAGTGACAGGAATACCAACAATGCCGGAGCCCGTTTGGAATCTCCACAGTAATTCCCCTGTTTTTGCATCCAGTGCATTTAAATACCCTTCAGGCGTTCCAAAGAAAACCAAGTCGCCGCCGGTTGAAAGAACGCCGCCCCAGAGAGGTGCGTTATTTTTATGCTCCCAAACCCATTGGCCCGTTTTAGGGTCAATGGCGCGCAAAGCGCCAATGTAGTCTTCATAAAGTGGCTTAATGGTGAACCCCGCTCCTATATAAGCCGCGCCCTTTTTATAAGTGACCGTTTCATTCCAAAGGTCCATGCCCCATTCGTTGCTGGGCACATAGAACAAATCGGTTTTTGGACTATACGCCATTGGCATCCAGTTTTTACCGCCTAAAAAGGAAGGCGCTGTAAAGATTGTTGAGCCTTTTTTTCCTTCCGATTTAGCTGGGTCACCTGGACGAGCGTTAGGCGTTTCAATTGGGCGGCCTGTTTTAAGATCAACACCCGTTGCCCAATCTTAACGAGTCACAAACGGGTTTGCAGAAATTAACTGACCGGTTTTGCGGTTAATAACATAGAAAAATCCATTACGATCCGCTTTTGCACCTGCCTTGATGACCTCATCTCCTTTTTTAAGATCAAAAGAAACGAACTCATTCACACCATCAAAATCCCAACTTTCATTCGGTGTTGATTGATAATGCCAGACTATCTTACCTGTTTCAGGGTCAATCGCCACGGTTGAAGCAGAATACAAGTTATCACCCGGGCGCAAATAAGCATTCCATGGTGCCGGATTTCCTGTTCCGAAAAATAGTAACCCGACTTCTGCATCATACGTTCCCCCAAGCCATGTGGCTGAACCACCCGTTTTCCACATATCTCCTGGCCAGGTTGCACCACGCGTTCCTGAAATCCCGTTCTCAATTTTTTCGCCGTCTTTATACTTTCCATTTTTTTGTTTAACCGCGGGGCCGTACTTATAGCCCATATGCCCTTCAATAACAGGACGGGACCATACCATCGCACCCGTTAGCGCATCACGTGCCTCAACACGGCCTACTACGCCAAACTCACCACCCGATACCCCTGTAATAACTTTCCCATTAACGATAATTGGCGCGGCTGTTAACGAATATCCTGCCTTGTAGTCATCTACCTTTTTCTTCCAAACGACTTTGCCCGTTTCTTGGTTAAGCGCAACAATTTTCGCATCCAACGTACCAAAAATTACTAAATCACCGTATAAGGCAGCCCCTCGATTAATAACATCGCAACACGGCAGAATTCCATCAGGTAAACGATGATTATATTCCCAGAGTTCCTGGCCTGTTTTTGCATCAATTGCAAAAAGGCGTGAATAAGAAGCGGTGACAAAAATTCTGCCGTTATAAACCACGGGTTGCGCTTCTTGGCCTCTTTGCTTTTCACCTCCGAATGAAAAAGACCAGGCCGGCACCAAATCTTTAACCGTTTCTACATTTATTTTAGATAACGGACTGTAGCGTTGCGCTTTTGTACCGATACCATACGACACAACATTTTCCGTGTTCATCGCATCGTTGAGAATATCCTCATCTGTCACACCAGCATGAGCAACACTCAGCGATAACACGGCAGCACCAAAACAGATGCCAATAGCTGACTTTAATCGACTAACTTCCATTTTTCACTCCTCATTTTTTATTCATTTTTATTTATTCAAACGTCTGCCTCACAATCATGCAAAGAGCAATGTAAAACTTTGATGATCGAGTTTAACATAACCTTCCGGTCAAATAACAAATATGAAAAAAACATGGAACAACTCAAATACCATCAACTAGGCCACAAAATATGCTGTATCGACACCCAATATATTCGACCCGGCTTAGCCAGCTGTTACCTTATTGAACAGAATGGCCATGCTGCTTTTATTGACACGGGGACAAACTTCACAGCGCCTTTATTATTGGAGCTTCTCAAAATCAAACAGATACCTCCTGAAAACGTTGATTTCATTATCCCCACCCATATACATTTAGATCACGCAGGCGGCGCGGGAAAACTGATGCAGCTGTTCCCCAACGCACAACTTATTATTCACCCACGCGGGGCGCGGCATATGATTGACCCAAGTCGTCTTCAAGCTGGCGCCTCCGCGGTATACGGCGAATCTGAGTTCAAAAAACAATACGGTGACTTAATACCCATTGATGAACAACGTATAACAGAAGCCGATGATGGCTTTCGTATCCATTTTCAAGGTCGCGAACTCACTTTCATTGATACGCCCGGGCACGCAAAGCACCATTTTTGCATCGTCGATAAGACAAGCAAGGGGCTATTCACTGGGGATACTTTTGGCGTTGCCTACCCCGAATTAACGGTTAACGGACAACCGTTTATTTTCCCACCAACGTCACCCATCGATTTCAATCCTGAAGACTGGCTAAAATCAATAGACACCTTAATGGCGACACACAGTGAACGCGCTTACCTCACGCATTTTGGCATGGTGGAAAATTTGAAACCTTTAGCTGACTCACTTCGTCAGCGTATACAAATATTTACAGAATTAGCCAAACAATCGCCGTCAAAAGATGCACTCGAAAGTAATATAAAAAAATATCTTATTGATGAAATTAAATCCACTGGCTGCCTACTAAGCGAAGAAAACCTGTTTAAAATTCTAGCGTTAGATATAGACCTGATCACACAAGGCCTCAGTGTTTGGCTTGAAAAAAGTACCGCAAAATAGTAGAGTAAACGGTTATCAAGCGACTCAATTTAACATTAAAATTCCAGCATTTACTATTTGCCAGGAGGGGCGATGGGGCAATACCTAGATCAATACAAACTATCTCTCGAGCAGCCAGAAAAGTTTTGGGCTACTGCTGCAGATTCTATTGACTGGACTAAAAAATGGGATCGCGTCTTAGATGACTCAAACGCACCCATCTACCGTTGGTTTACTGGCGGCAAACTCAACACCTGCTACAACGCCTTAGATCGCCATGTATTAAATGGCCGTGCAAATCAAGCAGCTCTCATCTATGACAGCCCGGTCTCAAACACAAAAAAAACATATAACTACCAGGAACTTCTAGAGAAGGTTTCAAGATTAGCAGGTGTTTTAACTGATCTGGGTGTTGAAAAAGGCGATCGCGTACTGATCTATATGCCAATGATTCCCGAAGGCGTTATGGCGATGTTAGCTTGCGCGAGAATCGGGGCTGTCCACTCAGTCGTCTTTGGTGGTTTTGCTGCAAATGAGCTGGCCACGCGCATTGATGACGCTAAACCAAAAGTCATCTTATCTGCCTCTTGCGGCCTCGAAGGCAGTCGAGTGATTGAATACAAACCTTTGCTAGACGGAGCGATAGAACTGTCCAATCATCAACCGTCTAACACCGTTATTTTGCAACGCCCGCAAGCAAAGGCATCGCTGAAAAAAGGCCGTGACATTGATTGGGCCAGCGCCATGACCGATGCACTCGTCACCGATTGCGTCACTGTCGAGGCAACCGACCCCCTTTATATCTTGTACACATCTGGTACAACCGGGCAACCCAAGGGCGTCGTTCGCGATAATGGTGGCCATGCCGTCGCCATGATGTGGACGATGAAAAACCTGTACAACATCAAACCCGGTGAGGTCTTTTGGGCTGCTTCCGACATCGGCTGGGTTGTAGGTCACTCCTATATCTGCTACGGCCCATTACTCAACGGCTCGACCACCGTCATGTACGAAGGGAAACCGGTTGGAACACCTGACCCTGGAGCATTTTGGCGCGTCATTTCTGAACACAAGGTAGCCGCCATGTTTACCGCACCTACCGCCTTGAGAGCAATAAGAAAAGAAGACCCCGATTGTGAGCATATCAAGCAGTACGATCTGTCTTCCATGCGCGCCTTGTTTTTAGCAGGCGAACGATGTGACCCTGATACCTTGTATTGGGCAAAAGATAAGATCCAGGTGCCAGTGGTTGACCATTGGTGGCAAACAGAAACCGGTTGGGCAATAGCCGCAAACTGCTTGGGCCTCGAAGAATTTCCAGTAAAAGCAGGCTCGCCGACTAAGCCTGTCCCTGGCTATGAAATCCATTTCTTAGACGACGCCGGACAAGCTGTACCTAAAGGCGAAATGGGTGCAATAGCCATAAAACTGCCTTTACCTCCTGGCACGTTTCCAACATTATGGCAAAACGAAAAACGTTTCTTTACTTCATATCTGGAAACATTCGAAGGCTATTACGAAACAGGGGATGCCGGCTACCAGGATGAAGAGGGGTACGTGTACATCATGGGTCGAACCGATGACGTCATCAACGTTGCTGGACATCGCTTATCCACTGGTGCGATGGAAGAAGTCATTGCTTCCCACCCCGATGTTGCGGAATGTGCCGTCATTGGCGTAGCAGACAAACTCAAAGGTCAATCACCTATAGGGTTTGCTGTTTTACAAGCAGGTGCAAACCGAAATGAGGACGAAGTTTCTCAAGAACTTATAGCGCTTATACGGGAAAAAATTGGCCCAGTGGCTGCCTTTAAAATAGCAACCGTAGTAAAACGCCTTCCTAAGACAAGATCTGGTAAAATATTGCGCGGCACCATGCGAAGCATGGCTGATGGTGTGGATTACAACATCCCAGCAACCATCGATGACCCCGTATCTTTAGACGAAATCGTTGAAAACCTCAAAACGCTTGGTTACCCAAAAAGCGTATAAATAACAGCTAGTTAAGGAGCTTTACTTTAAATGACTACTCAATCAGCAGGCCTACGTTTCCGCGAGGCCATGGCGAATGAAAAGCCGCTACAAATCATGGGAACAATTAATGCTTATGCGGCGTTGCTAGCCGAAAAAACAGGTTATAAAGCCATCTATCTTTCTGGTGGCGGTGTTGCCAACACATCTTTTGGTTTACCTGATTTAGGCGTCACAACACTTAATGATGTATTAACCGATGCCAGCCGTATTACATCGGCAACAGATGTTCCTCTACTGGTTGATATCGACACAGGTTGGGGCAGCGCGTTCAGTATTGCTCGAACAATTAAAGAATTTGAACGTGCTGGGGTTGCGGCCGTTCATATCGAAGACCAGGTGGCTGCAAAGCGCTGCGGGCACCGTCCAAATAAAGAACTGGTCACAAAAGAGGAAATGGTCGACCGTGTAAAAGCGGCTGCAGACGCGAAAACGGACCCCGACTTTGTCCTAATGGCACGTACCGACGCCTATAACAGCGAAGGTCAGCAAGCGGCCATTGATCGTGCTTGCGCTTATGTCGAGGCTGGCGCAGACATGATTTTTGCCGAAGCTGTTTACGAACTTGATGATTACCGTGCGTTTACTGCTGCTGTTGATGTTCCTGTTCTTGCAAACATCACTGAATTTGGAAAAACGCCTTATTTCACAACTAAAGAACTTGGTGAAGCGGGTGCCAGTATGGTGCTTTACCCGCTCTCTGCTTTCCGTGCAATGAGTAATGCCGCACTCAACGTCTACGAAACTATTCGAAAAGAAGGTACCCAAGTTAACGTGGTTGACACCATGCAAACTCGAATGGAGCTTTATGATGTATTGGGCTATCACGAATACGAACAAAAATTAGATGCACTATTCTCAAAGGGGAAAAAATAATGACTGAAAAGAAAGTAGGCGGAGCTGGCCTTCGCGGCCAATCGGCGGGAGAAACTGCCTTATGTACGGTTGGCAAATCGGGCACAGGCTTAACGTATCGCGGCTACGATATGACAGATTTGGCAGAAAATGCTTCATTTGAGGAAGTAGCTTATTTGTTAATTTACGAAAAACTACCCAATCAGGCCGAATTAGACGCATACATTAGTCGATTAAAAACATTGCGCGGCTTACCAAACGCACTCAAAACCGTACTAGAAAATATCCCTGCTGAAGCGCACCCGATGGATGTTCTTCGTACAGGCTGCTCAATGCTAGGCAACCTAGAGGAAGAAAAAGATTTCTCAGAACAAACAGACAAAATCGACCGAATGGTTGCTGTTTTTCCATCCATCATTTGCTACTGGTATAAATTCAGCCATGAAGACATTCGCATAGAAACCGAAACAGATGACGATTCCGTTGGCGGCCACTTCTTGCACATGCTACGCGGCGAGAAACCAAACGAGTTGCATAAAACGGTCATGAGTGCTTCGCTGATCTTATATGCAGAACACGAATTTAACGCATCAACCTTTACTGCTCGTGTTTGTGCGTCAACATTATCAGATATCCATTCATGTGTGACTGGTGCTATCGGTTCATTGCGCGGACCCTTGCATGGTGGCGCGAATGAAGCCGCTATGGAAATGATCGAAAACTGGACCTCTCCCGAAGAAGCCGAAGAAAAAATGATGGGCATGTTAGCCCGCAAAGAAAAAATAATGGGCTTTGGCCATGCTGTCTACACGACTTCTGACCCACGAAATGCCGTCATTAAAAAATGGTCCGAGAAGCTCAGTAAAGATGTCGGCGATACAACGCTTTACCCAGTATCTGTTCGTTGCGAAGAAGTCATGTGGAGAGAAAAGAAATTATTCTGTAATGCCGATTTCTTCCATGCCTCTGCCTATAACTTCATGGGTATTCCAACAAAATTATTCACCCCTATTTTTGTTATGTCCCGTGTTACAGGCTGGACAGCACATGTCATGGAACAACGGGCAAACAACCGCATTATTCGCCCAAATGCTGACTACATCGGCCCAGACCCACGCCCTGTTCCAGCCATGGCAGATCGTGATTAATCACTTTTAGCTACAAAACTCTATAGCCAGTCTTAATGAATGTTTAAGACTGGCTTTTTTAACGTAATTTAATGAGCACAACATGAACACCGACTATCGTAAAAAACTCCCAGGCACCAACTTAGAATACTTTGACACGCGTGAAGCAATTGAATCAATAAAGCCGGGGGCGTACGCCAAGTTACCTTACACATCACGTATCTTGGCTGAACAACTGGTTCGCCGTTGCGAACCATCTGCTCTACACGATAGCCTATCCCAAATCATCGATGTCAAAAGAGACCTAGATTTCCCTTGGTACCCTGCTCGCGTTGTTTGCCATGATATTTTAGGCCAAACCGCTCTTGTCGACTTAGCGGGGCTAAGAGATGCGATTGCGGACCAAGGAGGCGACCCTTCTCAAGTTAATCCCGTTGTACCCACTCAACTGATTGTTGACCATTCCTTAGCAGTTGAACACGGCGGTTTCGATCCGGATGCGTTTGAAAAAAACCGTGCTATTGAGGATAGACGAAATGAAGACCGATTCCATTTCATCGATTGGACAAAAACTGCTTTTAAAAATGTTGATGTGATCCCCGCTGGTAATGGCATCATGCACCAAATTAACTTGGAAAAAATGTCACCTGTGATTCAAGCACGTGACGGAATGGCTTTTCCTGACACCTGTGTCGGCACAGACAGCCATACGCCTCACATCGATGCCCTAGGTGTTATTGCTATAGGCGTTGGTGGCTTAGAAGCTGAAACCGTCATGCTGGGTCGCCCTTCCATGATGCGGCTACCGGAAATTATCGGTGTGAAACTGACTGGTAAACGTCAACCCGGTATCACCGCCACAGACATCGTGTTAGCGATAACTGAGTTTTTAAGAAATGAACGCGTCGTTTCATCCTATTTAGAATTTTTTGGTGAAGGCGCAAGAAGCCTAACAATTGGTGATCGTGCGACCATCTCAAACATGACACCTGAGTTTGGCGCATCAGCCGGCATGTTCTATATTGATGAACAAACCATTGATTATCTAAAACTTACCGGCCGTGATGCAGAGCAAGTGGCCTTAGTTGAAAATTACGCCAAAACCACAGGCTTATGGGCAGATGATTTAGAAGAAGCACAGTATGAACGTGTTTTAACATTTGATTTATCTACTGTATGCCGCAACATGGCAGGCCCATCAAATCCACATCGCCGTCTTCCAACAAGCGATTTAGCGGCTAGAGATATTGCTGGCAGTTGGGAAGAAAAAGAAGGTGAGATGCCAGATGGTGCTGTCATTATCGCAGCGATTACCAGCTGCACAAACACGAGTAACCCGCGCAATGTTGTTGCCGCCGGTTTGCTTGCCAAGAAAGCCAACGAGCTTGGGCTTATTAGAAAACCATGGGTTAAATCCTCATTTGCACCGGGGTCTAAAGTAGCCCAACTGTATTTAGAAGAATCGGGGTTGCTACCTGAACTAGAAAAACTAGGGTTTGGTATTGTTGCCTTTGCCTGCACAACATGTAACGGTATGAGCGGTGCATTAGACCCAAAAATTCAACAAGAAATCATTGACCGAGATTTATACTCTACGGCAGTTTTATCAGGCAACAGAAACTTTGACGGCCGCATTCACCCTTATGCCAAACAAGCCTTTTTAGCCTCTCCTCCTTTGGTTATTGCCTATGCAATCGCTGGTACGATACGTTTTGACATTGAACAAGATGTTTTAGGCACAGATAAAAATGGCAATAACATCACCCTGAAAGACATCTGGCCAAGTGATGAAGAGATAGACGATATTGTTAAACAATTTGTCAAACCAGAACAGTTCAACCGCATCTACACACCGATGTTCGATCTTGGCAAGGTTGAGCAAGCCAAAAGTCCCTTATATGATTGGCGCGAAAAAAGCACATACATCCGCCGGCCACCCTATTGGGAAGGCGCGCTCGCTGGCGAACGCACACTTAAAAACCTGCGTCCACTGGCTGTTTTAGGCGATAACATTACAACGGATCATTTATCACCATCAAATGCAATTTTGTTAGACAGCGCAGCAGGTGCATATCTGGCAAAAATGGGTGTACCAGAAGTTGATTTCAATTCTTACGCCACTCACCGCGGAGATCACTTAACAGCACAGCGCGCAACATTTGCCAACCCGAAGCTATTAAATGAAATGGTTAAAGAAAACGGCGAGGTTGTTCAGGGCTCACTAGCTCGAATCGAGCCCGAAGGCGATGTTACTCGTATGTGGGAAGCCATTGAGACCTACATGGAGCGAAAACAGCCCCTTATCATTATTGCAGGGGCTGATTATGGCCAAGGTTCCTCTCGCGATTGGGCCGCTAAAGGGGTCCGTTTAGCAGGTGTCGAAGTGATTGTCGCTGAAGGTTTTGAACGTATCCACCGAACTAATCTTGTCGGCATGGGTGTTTTACCAGTGCAGTTTAAAGCAGGAGAAAACCGTCACACCTATTCTATTGACGGCACTGAAACATACAGCATCACCGGCGAGATCACACCCGGTGCAGACTTAACACTAACCATTACTCGAAAAAATGGCGACACGGTTGATGTGCCTGTGCAATGTCGACTAGATACGGCTGATGAGGTACTGGTATATCAAGCAGGCGGGGTGCTACAACGCTTTGCTCAAGACTTCTTAAAATCAACAGCAAACTAAAGGCACTGCATATGTCTACTGCACCACAAATTAAAATACCTGCCACGTACATGCGTGGCGGTACGAGTAAAGGGGGTTTTTTCAACCTAACGGACCTACCAGCAGTTGCGCAAATACCCGGCGAAGCACGTGATAACATTTTATTACGTGTTATTGGCAGCCCTGATCCATATGGAAAACAAACTGATGGCATGGGCGGCGCGACATCTAGTACCAGCAAAACAGTCATTATCGCAAAAAGCAAAAAAGATAATCACGATGTAGACTACCTCTTTGGCCAAGTTGCCATTGATAAACCCTTTGTAGATTGGAGCGGTAATTGTGGCAATTTGACAGCAGCGGTAGGCTCCTTTGCCATATCGCAAGGTCTTGTCGACGCCGAAAAAATTCCAAAAAACGGTATCGCAGTGGTACGTATTTGGCAGGCAAACATACAGAAAACGATTATTGCCAATGTCCCGATCACGGATGGAGAGGTACAAGAAACCGGCGATTTTGAACTAGATGGTGTAACCTTTCCGGCAGCAGAAGTTGCCGTTGAATTTATGAACCCTTCTGCTGAGGGTGAATCCATGTTCCCCACTGGAAATTTAGTAGATGATCTAGACGTACCGGGTATTGGCAACTTTAAAGCCACGATGATCAACGCAGGTATCCCCACTATCTTCATCAATGCTGAAGACCTAAATTACGAAGGCACTGAATTACAAGACGATATAAATAATGATGACAAAGCCCTGCTAATGTTTGAAAAAATACGTGCGCATGGCGCAGTAAAAATGGGGCTAATTAAACATATTGAGGAAGCGGAAAGCAGACAACATACGCCAAAAATTGCTTTTGTTTGCCCGCCTAAGGCCTACACAACATCCAGCAATAAGACGATCACAGCAGACGATATTGATTTACATGTCCGCGCGCTATCAATGGGGAAACTACATCACGCCATGATGGGCACAGCAGCCGTTGCAATTGGAGCTGCAGCCGCCGTTCCCGGAACGCTAGTCAATTTGGCAGCTGGTGGTGGAGAACGTCAGGCAGTCACCTTTGGTCATCCATCTGGCACGCTGAAAGTCGGAGCGGAAGCGATTGATAAAGATGGTGAATGGACCGTACTAAAGGCCGTCATGAGCCGTAGTGCCAGAATACTAATGGAAGGAAATGTCCGCATTCCAAGTGATTGTTTCTAAAAACCTACCTCTAAAAAGCAGCCACCAGGCTGCTTTTTTAGTACTTACATGAAAATTGGCACATTTAGAAAACACCTCATCTAGTCTTTTAGCTACTGAAAAGGATCAATGTCTCTACTCAGGTTGGTCTAAACCATATTTTTTGAACATTTCTTCTAATTCACCGGATGACTTGATTTCATCTAGCGCTTTAACTAATAGCGCCATTAGCTCTTCACGCCCATTTTTAACCGCCATGCCGACTTGCCAGCTCGACTGATATGATCGCGGCATAATAACATGACTCAATAAATAGTCTTCGCGCTGGTCCATTAAAGCAAAAGGGGCTGACACCTAACATACCAAATGTTAGGGTTGGCGAATGTATGTAAAGCATTGTAAATTAAGTATAAATAAGCAATTAGAGCTAATGAAATACTTTGTTGCAGGTACAACTGCAAGAACAGCCGCTAGTTTGGTTGGTATTCATCGTAATACAGCAGTAAGGTTCTTCCATAAATTACGGGCGAAAATAGCTCAAGTACAGCATAATCGTAGTGAGCAATTCAGCGGTAAGATTGAGTTAGATGAAAGTTATTTCGGTGGTGTACGCAAAGGTAAACGAGGAAGAGGTGCAGCGGGAAAAGTGGCGGTATTTGGTATTTTAAAAAGAGGTGGTAAGGTCTATACGCAAATTGTTCTAGACGCTAAAGAAATACCTTAATGCCGATCATACGCCGTAAGATAGAGCCTGACAGCATTGTATATACCGATTGCTGGCGCTCATATAATGCATTAGATGTTTCTGAGTTTAAGCATTACAGAATTAACCACAGTCGGTTATTTGCTAAAAAGAAAAACCACATTAATGGTATTGAAAACTTTTGGAATCAAGCAAAAAGGCACATGAGAAAATTTAACGGTATCCCAAGAGAACACTTTCATTTATTCTTAAAAGAATGTGAATGGCGGTTTAACACAGGGACACCAAACGAGCTTTTAGTAGACCTCAAAAAACTACTAAAAGAGAATTATTAGGTGTCAGCCCCAAGCAAAATTAATCTGACTTTTAGGCGCAACCACTGCTTTTATTTCGCCATTTATCATCGCCTGAACTGCACTTGAAACAGTCTGATAGTGAATGACATTTTCTCGAAAACGTCCTCCCTGTGTACCTAACAGAAAAAAATCAGACAAGGTATCAAGTTCAACGCCAATTTTATGATCACTAAAAAGCTTATTAATGCCAACCCCTTTAGTAGAAGAAGGGCGAGCTACAATAATTTGTTCTGTAAAATAGGCATTGGCGATCAAAACCTGTTTGTTATTAGTTGCAAACGCCTCATGTACTGGAACATGTAGCATCACATCAGCAGTACCACCACCCAAATAATGGCCTTTCCAAACGGCATTTCTCAGGTCATCCTCCATATTCTCATCTGCTCCTATCATCCAAATATGTGAGTCTACACCCAATTTTTTAGCTAAAAGCTTACCGAGTTCAACATCAAGACCTTTCAAGAGACCCTCATCCAAGTATGCAAAGGGAGGGTTATTTTTATACACAGCCACTCTTAGAAAGTCCTTTTCTTTGACTTCCTGATAAGCTAGAACTTGCGGAGGAAAAAGGAGCAATAAAATAATAAAGATTAAGTTCTTCATCGATTAATCAGCAGGAATAGTTTCAATCCATGATCGGATGGCCCACATAGCCTCTTGGTTTATAAGGCCCTCAAATGGCGGCATATAGGTCACTCCATTTCGTATCGCACCACTCCTCACTCTGTACATAAACCATTCATCACCCTCTTCACCAGATTCCAGTTCGCGTAGATCTGGGGATATACCACCTGAAACAGCACCTAGACCATGGCAACGAGCACAATTAGACGTATAGCCTGCTTCACCAATTTTAATCGCTTGTTCATTACCAGAATACGGGTTAGTTTCAAGCCATTCATCCCCAAGTGATTCTAGTCCGCTCGTATCGACCGCTTGTGGTTGTGCATCTCCATGCGCATACACCTCAAAAGCAAACAAAAAAGAAAAAACAAACAAAATTGTTCTCATTTAAAACTCCTCTTAAAATTTGTAATGATTATGATGTTTATTATTAAAAATACTGACTGAACAACGAATGAACTGTCACTTTAAATTCTAACATGAATTAGATAATAATCATCATGCAAAAAAAAACCCGCCAAAGGCGGGTTTTTTATTGTAAAAGCCTGGCAGTTCCCTACTTTCACATGGCTACTGCCACACTATCATCGGCGCTAAGCGGTTTCACTTCCGAGGTCGGAATGGAATCGGGTGGTACACGCTCGCTATTGCCACCAGGCAAATCGGCATCAGAGTAAACTCTGCAAACATTTAGAAAATTGTACATTCAATTCATAGGTTATTACTAACAACCCTTTTGGGTGTTATATGGTCAAGCCTCACGGGCAATTAGTACACGTTAGCTTCACACATTACTGCGCTTCCACACCGTGCCTATCAACCTTGTAGTCTTCAAGGGCCCTTCAGGATTCTTAAAGAATCAGTGAGAATTAATCTTGGAAGAGGCTTCGCGCTTAGATGCTTTCAGCGCTTATCCCGTCCGAACGTAGCTACCCGGCAATGCCACTGGCGTGACAACCGGAACACCAGAGGTTCGTCCACTCCGGTCCTCTCGTACTAGGAGCAGCT